>OLRG01000233.1_pt1 | contig 58958 bp, 61 predicted proteins | sample 1672331 | NCBI WGS metagenome assembly OLRG01 (sample SAMEA3136672, study PRJEB25190) | human gut metagenome
CCGTTCATGGCATTGAACATATGGGTCATGATTCCGGCTCCGGCGTCGAATCCTTTTCTGGCAGTCTGGTAGTCGGCATCGCAGTGGCCGACCGCCGGAACCACTCCGGCCAGGAAGAAACGGCGGATTGCGTCGATTCCATGCGGAAGTTCCGGCGCGATGGTGATCTGTCTGAGACACCCATCGGCGGCGTCCAGCATTCTGGATACGAGATCCGGAGTGGGATCGACTAGGCAATTGGGATCATGGGCGCCTTTCCGGGGCATGGCGAGGAACGGTCCTTCGAGGTGCGCGCCCAGAATATCCGGGCGGTCCGGCATCATGTCGTGGACCGTCTTCAAGTTACCGCAGATGACGTCGATGGGATTGGTGATGAGGCTCAGGACCTGTCTCGTCGTTCCGTGCGCCATGTGTCCGGCTCGGGCGGTCGTGATCCCCTTCTCGCCGTCATCGAACGAGCTTCCCCATGCGCCGTGCGAGTGGATGTCGACGTATCCGGGCGTCATCACCATTCCGTTAGCGTTAACAATATGATCTTGCTCGACGTGGACCAGCCGGCAGGCCGTTTCGAAGTCCGTTTCGGCGCATCCCGTTTCGACTATCGACCGTCCGTCGGAAACGAGCCAACCGTTTTTCGTCATTCCACGCGCGTCGACGATTGTGGCGCCGTGCACCGCGAATGGCACGACCTCCTCGAGGAACGCGTCGTTGATTCGTTCCGTCTCTCTCACACGATCCGCCTGCATGCTGTTGTCTCCTAACGTCAGAATACGGGAAGAGGGGCCTGCGGACCCTTCCGGCCGGCAAACCCCTGTTTCCTGGACGTCCGTCAGCGGGAAGTCGAGGGTGGCGAACGCGCCCAATACCAGGCCCGCGTCCCGGGCCCGCCCGGCGGAATGGCCGGCGATGCCCCTGTCCGCCAGGTCGACCAGCAGGCACACGTACGCCCGGCCTCCGCCCGACGCGGACATAGGTAAGGTCGCCCGCCGGATGCGTGTGCGGGGCGTAGCCGTCGGATCCGCGGATCCGGCAGGTTCGCGGGTCTGGCCTCGTCGGCCCGCGTCCCGTGCGGTTCGGACCGTCTGCGTGCGTACGCGCCCGTCATGCCCTGTTCGCGCATGATGTTGCCGATGCGCCTCCTGGACGCGGTGACGCCCTTCCTTTCCAAGACGGCCTTGATCTTCCTGGCGCCGTAGCATTCGCGGCTATCGCGCCAGATCGCGCGCACGTCGCCGGCGATCGAATCCACATGCTCCGTCTCGGGATGCTCGATCATCCGGTAGTAAGTGGAGCGGGGAACGTCCGGTATCCTGCATAGCGCTGATATCGGGTAGCGGGCGGCGTTGGTCCGTATCACGCCTGCCTTCGTGCGAATACCGGCGCCGTTTGTCCTGAAACGTCCACCTCCATCTCCAACTGTCGGTCGCGCCTCCCCGGCCCGACCGGCTCGTTCTGCTCGGGCGTGCGGTTGTCCATGGCCCAGGTGGAGCCGCTGTCGCGGATGCCTTGGGCCCAGCGCTGCGGGGTCGATCGCGCGATGCCGTGCCCGGCCCTGATCTACCGGGATGGCTTGCCGCTCTCGTACAACTGCACGATCTGCCGTTTGAACGCCTCGTCGTAGTGGCGTGGATGCTTCGGGTCGGGCATCGTCGGCCTCCAATCCCATGTCATTCGTCCCTTATCGGACTGTCTAATACATTGTAGCCAATCCACTCGTGCTCTACGGCGACGTTGGATGCGGCAAGACGCACATGGCGATCGCCACGGGCGATGCTGGCGTGCGAGAGGGGCATGCCGGTGAGGTTCTTCACCGCGTCGTCGCCGGTGATGCGTTTGCGGCGGGCGAGGGACGAGAACCGGCTCGACGCGGAACTGCGCGCGATAGGCCGCGCCAGGCTGCTGGTCATCGACGAGCTGGTCTACCTGCCGATCGGCATCGACGGGGCCAGGCTCCTGTTCCAGGTCGTCGCGGATTCCTACGGGAAGCGGAGCGTGGTGTCCGCCACGAACCTGGAGTTCGGACGGTGGGCGAGGTGTTCGGCGACGGCGACATGGCCGCCGCGGTCATCGACCGCATCGTGCATCACGGAAGGATCGTCAGGTTCCGTGGCGAGTCGTACCGCGACAGCCACTCCCTGATGAGATAAACGAAAAGAGGGGAACCAGCCGGAACGCCGGTGACGGTGTCCATTTTGAACGCCGATGGTGTTCAGATTAACTGGTGACGACACGCAGATTTATTTGACGAAAGACACTCTCGCCGGTGATCGGCTGCCACGACGGCAAGATAGTCGCCCACACAGACGGATACGGCCCCGACGCGCGGCTCGCCGACACCATGCCGGAGAAGGCGGCCGCCACGTTGTCCGAGGGCGCGCGTCCTCTGGTGCGTTCCGACCGCGGCCGTCACCATGGGTGGCCGGGATGGCTGGAACTCATGGAGCGGTTCGGGCTGGCCGGATCGACGGGCGCGAAGGGCTGTTCGCCGGGCAACGCGGCCGCGGAGGGTTTCTTCGGCGGGATGAGGGCCGGGTCCGTCTACCCCGAGCGGTGGGAGGAGCGCACCCGTGGGAGGTGCTCGCGTTGATCGACGAGTGCACCCACTGGTTCAACTACGATCGCGTCAAGCAATCGCGCGGTCACTGACCTCCGGAGGACGCTTGCAAATCATGATCAAGGGGGCATGGAACCACGGACGGTGCGCGCCTGTCGTCATGACCACAATGCGAGTGATCGCCAATCCTCGGGGAATCCCATTTCCGTTGCAGGAATTTCCGGATAGCGGTCCATGAGGCTGATGAATTTGTTCTTCCATGCGGAGCCATCGATTTGTTGCAGCAGGTAGTTTTCCATGGTGAGGAAAGCGGCGGGGCCGGTAGAGTCCGTTCTGAAAGCGTCCCAATCGTTGCCCCACCATTCATTGGCGTGTAAACCGCTCCGATGTTTAGGCAGCTTCGGAACGATACGGGTACTGGTCTCGTTCCAGAAACGATCATGATGCGCAACCATGTTGCGGACTTGCCTAATCGTTTCCAGCCAATTTGAGAGAATCTTGATGTCTCCATGTACTGCGGGATTGGTATTTGGGTTAAAAATATGAAGCTTCGCTGCTAGCTTTCTTTTAACAGAATCAGGGGATCCCTGATAAAAACACCCTTTTAACGTTCCGTAGCTTAGGCAGCCTACTATCATCCAATACGGCGGCAATGGGTCTTTATATGTTTTTTTGAAATGTTTAAGGTATGGCAGATTGGATTTCGTGAACGATGCTCTTAACGAGTTAATGCATGCCAGATAGTCATCAAAGCCGAGCTCAGGCAATCCTTCAGGTTTGGTATATCCAAATTCGCCGCCAAACAAGGAAAGCTCGTGTGCGAGAAAGCTTTTGAGATATATTTCAAAGGTGATTATGCCGTCGAACACGAGAGTTCTCAGTTCCTGATCGAATATATATCTGCACCAGATTTGCTGGAACTGTGTCCCCTCTCTGAACGGGAGGACATGCTTGTGGTCGCATGAGGAAGATGGGCTAAGGAATGGATACCAGTATCCTTTTAGACGAAAATAGCCAACCTGTTCGAGGTGGCGTTCAAGGGTCTCGGCATCTACTCCGCCCAGGCCGTTCTTAATTAGAGTGGCTGCCAGATCTGAAAAATCTTTTGGTGGGTGCTGCGGGTAGGAAAGAACTTGAGCGTTGCCGTCATGCGAATTTGCCATGGAGCCCCCTCGAGTAAAAAAATGCCACCCTAGTGTGCTTCAGTGAGAGGCATTGGTGGCTTTTAACAGATGGATATTTTACCAAAGGTAGAACTTTTTGTCCAATAAAAGACGCTCCATACTGCTAGTGGTTAATCTAAGGCGAAAACGCTAAATATGGTGAGTGCATACAGGATTCATCTCATTTCACTCTGTCGAAGTGTAATCATGATTTCGATTAGATTGGGCCGAATCGGCAGATGATTGACTTGTTCTTCTACTCTCGGTTTGTTTCTCGTCTCCTCCATATAATCGACAGTGAGAGATGGTAGTCAAAGGAGAGTTCCACAGGGTTCCGAGTTCGTAAAGGGCATCGGCTTGGGCAAGGACGTACGTATCAATCTCGGTAAGGATTGTTAATCTTTGAGACATGAAGGATTCTCACGATATACAAAATTGTAAAAACGCCACATTATATCCACAGAACGTTGAGCAATAATCTCATCGCGCTCAGCTTTCTTCGCCTTCGCCAAACGTTGGGGCAATTTGTCAACAAGGATTTGTTTGGATTCTCTATTACGTGATTCTTTGTAGCGAATAGCTTTACTGGCCGGGTCGTCGTTCCCGCTTTCACTGTTAATCTGCTTTTCCAACCAATTTAGACACGGTTGACGCTTCTTATTACGAAGAATCAGTAGCGGAGGAACTAGCACGATATGAAGATGCGGATGCTATGAATGCTTGTTTCCCCGCTTACAGTTACACGAGCTCAGTCATAAATTCTCAAATCGACGAACTATTCAAAAATCTATAAATTTTAGGGCAAAGAAAATGACACGTCCGAGTTACCACCTTTTCGAATTCCAGGTTTGGCGTAAAAGACCAAGAAAACCGCTTCCTTATGTCAATACTTCTGAAGCTGCTCGTGCACACTTCCCTATTCGTCTCCATCAGAAGCAGCCTCGCATATGCTCCGGCATCCAGTCTCATTTTCACATCCCGATGAACTTCAACGCTCAGGAGAAATCATCTCCCTAATCTTGATTTTCCTTGTCATGTCGGCGGCCCCTCACCGTATATTCCGCGCATGACGAAAAAAGACCAACAACTAGTGTGACTTTGTATGCAATAAGCGGCATTAAAACAAATGCAAGATTCCGCCCTCGCGAGCTATCATGTAGATATGAGTGAAGATATTAAATTAAATGACCTGCTCCACCTCACTGACGAGGAGATCAGCAGGACGAAAATCCGTTTCATGACCAACTACAATGGCACCGAACCCATCAAGGTGTTCAGGAGAGACCCCGATGAGCTCAACACCGATTGGCTTCTGTCCCGAAAAAGGAACGACAACGGGAAAGATGCGGAGCACCTGCACAAGGGGAATAACGTGATCGGCCTGGTACGTCTTCCAGAAAACAACGACCTCTGGGGGCTTACATGTCTCAAGCGTATCGGGGACCCATTGGAATGCCCAAAGGAAAAGAGCGAAGACGACGACCCCCACTATGTCGGCTACGAGGGAGAGGAACTGACCGAATACCGCAAATTCTACGGCAGAGTCATCGTGCGCTATCACAAGGACACACAACAGTCCATACGGTATGCAGAAGGACTTTTAGACAATCTCATCGTCGAGAAAGTCCTATCCTCTGCAGAATCCCTATAGTGACGCCTTCGTAAGATACGGAAACAGCACCGCATTACGATTCAGGCATTAAAAAATCCGTGCGATCAGATGAATGATCACACGGATTTCTAGTATGCAGAAACTCGCGCACAGCTATGGCATGGTATAGCCGCAACAAACGATGTCAATCCGTCTTGCATCAGTTTTCTGGGTTATGCCCGATACAGAGAATTATGAGAGAAAAACAGGACGCGGAGAAAGACAACCGCGTAAGCGCTAAGCACAGCGCACCGGCACACTCCAGAATTTCAAATGGGGGGAGGCAGGAATTCCAGCATTGAAACGTTGCGCATCATCGCGATGTTCATGATTCTCGCCCATCACTTCATCGTCTATAACGGCTATGACGTGCTGAAACTCCCCTTGGGGCCGGAGCGGATCTTCTTCCAGCTTGCCATGGCCGGCGGCGGCAAGGTCGGCGTGGTCATCTTCTTCTCCATCTCCGCATGGTTCTTCCTCGACAGGGAACAGACCATCAAATCCAACCTGAAACGCGTGTGGATCATGGAACGCGAACTCCTGTTCTGGAGCCTCATCCTCGTAACGTTCTACCTCGTGTTCGACCGAGCCGACCTCGGACCGAAACTCATGGTCAGAAGCCTCGTACCCCTGAGCACAGACATCTGGTGGTACGCCACCGCCTACGCCATCTTCCTAATGCCCCCTTCTTTTCCAAAGGTTTGAAGGCGCTCGGCCGCGAATACCATCTCGCGCTGGCCATAATTGTGTTGGCTATCTGGGGCTTGCAGAGCTTCATTCCCGGACTGCAGTCACTGCCAGACAATTTTCTCGGTTTCATCTACGTGTTCATCCTTATCTCCGCCTATAAGTGGTATTGAAACCTTTCACGACCAAACAAATCTGGCTGATGGTTGGTATCGGACTCGGATTCTTCCTGTTATGCACCGCCGCATCTGCAACGTTGTCTCTGCTTGGGCACAGCATGGGAATCTACATCACTGGGTCATGGAAGCTGCCCGTCATCATGGTCGGCTTCGGCATGTTCCTGCTGTTCGACCGCGTCACCTTCCACAATCGAGTCATCAACCGGATCGCGCAATCCGCGTTCGCCGTGTACCTGATTACCGATTACGCCGCATCCGAGAAACTGCTCTGGGTCCGGTTGTTCAACCTGCAGAACCTGTACCAGCAGCCATTGGCGATCCTGCAGATTCTGGGCATCCTGCTGGCGATCTACGCGGCCTGCACACTGCTCGACTTCATCCGCCAAGCACTATTCGCCGTCACCATCGGCAAGCGGCGCGGACACTGGTTTGACCTGCTGTGGAACAAGGCACCCACCCCAATCAATCCTTTCGCCTGAACACGCAAGCCAATCTCACCGCTTCCACAGAAAATAAACAATTCTGAAATGAAAATCGCACACGTAAGGCACAGGTTGCACCTTCTCATGCCAAGTGAAACCAGAAAATGTATAGATTTGTGGACACGCTCATAAAATCATCACTTTTAGCAGAAAATTGCAAAAATGGACATTTCTAGTTATAATCTCAGTATCAAAAGAGTAAAATACATTTACGAGGCGACCCAATGCTGATTGATTTTAGCTTTTCGAATTTCAGGAGTTTCCGCGACGAGCAATCTTTCTCCATGACTCGCGACGAAAGGTTCACGGAATCCAACGACTCACGGCAGTCTCCAATCACAGCCATATACGGCGCCAACGCATCAGGAAAATCCAATTTCCTGAAGGCGATGTGCGCCATGCGTAACATGGTGACAAACAGCTACAGCCAAGGTGATGCGAACAGCGATATTCTTAGGGAACCATTCCTACTGAGAGAGAACCCATTCGAGGAACCATCGATGTTCTTCCTGGAGTTCACAGCCGAGAACCATCTGAAATACCAGTACTGGTTCCGCTATAACAATAAGCACATATTAGAGGAAGAGCTTACCTTCTTTAAGGACATGGGAGGACGTCTCTCCACTCACTCCTCGCTGTTATTCTCCCGCACCGGAAACGACGAGGTGAAATTCGGAGCCACTTTCAAAGGACCTAGAACGCAAGTGCGAAAGACAGTGGGACTCCGCCCCAACGCTCTCCTGCTTTCGGCGGCCGCCGCAGCCGGCATCGAATGTGTCCAACCTGTATTCTCGTTTTTCCAGAATGATATGGCGTATTGCGTGGCAAACGCTTTCGAACAGGAACAGCCCATATTGCTTGACCAATTCAAGAACAAGACACCTTTTTCGAAGCATCTGACATCTCTGATCAAGTACGCAGATTTTGGCATCAGCGATGTGAAAAGCGTTCCGGCGAACATCCCCTCGGATATCTGGCATCAGTTCAAAGAGCAGATGAAGACTCAGATCGGAGCTGATGAGGGAAAGCTAGAGGAAGCATTCAACATCAAAAACGCGACACAGTTGCAATTCACTCATACCGGCGGAGATTCGTCCTCTGCCGGCTTCGGCTTGGATAACGAGTCCAGGGGCACCGTCGCCGCGTTGTCGTTCTTCTCGCTTGCCCTTCGTCAGCTATCAAGGCCCACGGTCACACTTATCGACGAAATTGACACAAGCCTGCACCCAACCTTGGTAGCAGAACTGGTGGCGCTGTACACCGATCCGGCAACGAATCCCCACGGCTCCCAGCTCATTTTCACGACCCATGACGTGTCATTGATCAATCAGTCGGGTTCGTCGAACCGCCTACTACAACCCGATCAGATATGGCTTGTAGAGAAAGATAAAGGCGGCGCCTCGGAACTCTTCCCGGTAACGGAACTTGGTATTCGAAAGGAAGAGAACATCGGCAAGAACTACCTCAATGGTGTATATGGCGCCACACCGAACCCCAGTTTCCATACCGTATTCGCACAGATCATGAATGGAGACGATGACTGATGGCGAAAAAGCGAGGCGTTCCCGCGCATGGTCGCAAGTCTGCACGTTTCCACAGGGCACGCAAGAAGCGTTATCTTGTCGTAGCTGGCGGAGCTGTTACCGAAAGACAGTATTTCAAGCAGCTCGAGTCCATATATGACGTTGTCATCGAGTATCAACAGAAGAACGAAAGTCCTGAACATCTCGCAGATTTTGCATGCACGTTGAAGAAAGAGGATGAACGGGATATCTCCACAGATTGCTATGAAAACATCTGGGTGGTAGTCGACGTTGACGACTACCACGATCACAGCAAGGCCGCGAAAATTTGCAAGGACAATGGAATCGAACTCATCATTTCCAATCCCTGCTTCGAAGTCTGGCTACTCGATCATATGAAGGCTTGTCCACCAAGCTATACATTGACGCCCGATGTCGAGTCAGCCGCGGCAAGAGCAGGCATCGTTGGAGGAAATCGTAACAAATACGTCAATGACGAACTCATCGACAGCGAACATCTCGATGCCGCCATACGCAATGCAGCCCGACACAACACAGTGGAAAACAGTCAGGGACGAAATAGACTCACACCACATCACGAGCAGGAATACGCCCCTTGGACCGATATGCCAAAAGTAATCGAGACACTGAAATCTAATAAACAGAGCTGAAAGAAGAAACATGGCGCTGCCCATCCAAGTAAATCCCAAAGACCCTTTCATAGATATTCACACTGGACGAGGTCAAGGTAGCTGCACATTCGCAAATGGATTCGACTGTGTCTGTTCATGCGCCGGTATCGCACACGCCCAATTACTCAGAATGGTTCTTACTCCCGAAAACAGTAAGAAGTTGCCTGACAAATACAAGCAGGCCCTTGCCAACAAAGTCCAAACGGTTCAAGCTCGCATTGCCGATATTCCGCATGATAAGGTAACAACAATTATCCACGCACAGAAACAGCCTAAACGCGTGTTTTTCCTTTGCGAGGATGTGTCTCATCCCATCATTGATTATTGCCGAGTCATTGACATACTCCGTTGGGCAAGAGAAAACCCCCTAGCAAGCCAGCAAGTATCAAAACTCTGCACTTGTGTACAAAATCATGGCATTAATTCTTTCAAAGATTTAGCCTCTAAAGCCGGCGAGTACTTGTCCCAAGCACATGTTCTTTGCGACATTGTAGCCTCTATTGCATTCGCGCTCAGCGAAGCCGCAGACACGATTCCGGATGAAGATACATTTATCAATGCCTGCAAAGCAGCATTCGCTCTCTCACGACGTAACTCACTAGGATTCGGCCCATCGCGGAATAGGCATGGAAAAAACGCAGTCGCAGCACGCAAATCACGGCAGGAAAACGATGATGAGGAAAGCCAAAAACGATACACTGATGGAGACTCCATCTCAAGTGATCTGCTCACCAGGATTTTACTGGATATCAGCAAGGACGTTTACGCCCTACTGATGGAGTACAAATCCCAGACGAAGCAATTTCTCCAAGCGGTTCAGGCCACAACAATATTGTTTTGCCCTGATCCGGATAGCCATAAACTCACATGGGACATGTGCTTCATTCCACTATTCCAAACGAAAATCTGTGATGACCTACGTAGCAAGTTGAATCAAGACATCATTACTGCACTTGAATATGGGAAAACGGATATCTGGGACAACGGGGCTAGGGCATACTGGTAAGAAGAACTGACTTGATGAGGCGCTTTGAAGACGCCTCATCAAGTCAGTTCTTCTGATTCGGCACGAGCATAATCTCGCCGTCGGCGAGGCCCTTCAAATGCTGGACATAGGGGCTCTTGCCGTAGCGTTCCGCGGACTCCATGAGCTGCTCGCGCGCGATCCAGCCGTTCTCGTAGGCGATTTCCTCCACGATCGCGATCGGAAGGCCCTGCGCGCGCTGGACTGTACGCACGCCCCCATCAACGAGCTCCCCCCCCCGACGCAAGCACACAAACTCATGGAAGAGCAAAGCGTGTCAAGTTCGGCGCAAACCACACTGTCCTCAGCCCTAACTTTGCTTGTATTCTGCGCCCCTGACAGAATACAGCGCAATATTCTGAGCAATTAACTCATTGCTCATCACCTTGCCGAAATCAGTCCATGGCCACACTGCAAAAGGTGAGGCATCGTCAGTTCCATAGTCTTGAGAAATAATTTCCTTAACTATGCTCCGGGGATCATCGCCCCGCTCAAGCCGATCCTGGTCTGCGTCATCAGTGAGATAAAGTTCATAACGACGCCTGCCCTCATGAATCTCCCTGCGCCACCTTGCAAACGGGATTTCATAGCCTGTGTGTGTGATTGAATTATCAATCAAATCCTGCGGATCCGAATAGCCTAGTCCGAAGACATGCGGGTAAACCCTATCCAGCCCACATTTCTTAAACGCATGGTTGAATGCATTGTCGAATGTCGGATAAGTCCGTGGAATCTCAATGAACTGAATCCCCGCAGCAAGTAGACTGAGAGCAGATCGACTCACGATTTCACGTTTCATTTGTGTCTTGGTAGGCATACCCAATCTTCCTTTCCTAAGCAAAGCCATCGCTGCAGAGCCATAGACGTTATCATGAGACACTGCTCTCAGACTCAAAGGAAACGTTTCAGCCAATCAGGAAGATTGGAACTCCCAACAGACCAAGAATCTTGTTCCTCTTCATCTTCCTCCCAAGTATTCTCTTTACCATCAAAGAATTTCTGACGATGACATTTGACTTTTGTAACCTCGTCTCCTTCCAATCGATACTCATTCCAATAGTGGTTATGCTTTCCCCATCCACTCCAACTCCGGGTTCGATAAATTAATACCATTTTAATCCTCCTCGTCGAGAAATATTCATTTAAGTTTATACTAAAGATTTGAGCAGAAAAGAATCATTCCAGCTAACTCTTCATTCTTCTTTATCCCCAGAATCATTATTCTCAAAAGACTTATCGGCCTCTGCATGGTCAGTGGAATTCGATCGAAGCCCAGTAATTCCCTGGAGGCAGAAAGATGAAACACCGACCAAGAGTCTTCCAGCTATCAGTCCAACGAGAAGATTCCGAGTACAGCCAGTCTTTTCCCCAATAGAAATACCCTTCTCAAGCCCTTGTCTGTAGAGCAAATCGCAAAATGCATTTGGCCCGCCCGCAGCCTTTGCTCTTTGCTTTAAAACGTTATACGCCATCAATCCAGGATTTATCATCCTATCTCCTTACCTTGTTGGCATTCAGCATCCTAACCCGTTTTTAAACGTCTACAAAAAGTGGGCCGGGGCTGGTGCCATTTTGTTGGACTCGTCATTGATTCCATCACCACCAATCATGCCACAAGACCGAGCTCGCGTCGACGGTCCATGATACTCATGCCGAACTCCGTTTTGACCCTCCTGTCCCGGTACCAGACCATGTACTCGTCCAGCATGCCGATGAAACCGTCCATCGAGACACCCGCGAAACTGCGCCTGTGGAAGAACTCCTGCTTGAGACGGCCGAAGAACCCCTCCACGGGGCTCCTGTGCGGCACATCCACAGCAGGGCGTTGACGAACGTGTAGTTGTCGACCGCCACGTTGCCGCGCTGGCGCGGCAACAGATGCACGACCCTCATGAACTGGTCAAGCGTGATGTCATACCTCGGCGTACACATACGACAATTATCACGCAAAACTTAAATAGTGTAAACACACCCTAATAGCTGCGTTTCCCATCAACGATGCCGCAGATTCGTTTTGGCACTCAGTTGGATTCGTCTATTACACGTGAACAGACGGCACGGATCTTCGTTGCTCAAACGCTCGATCAATCGCCCCTCTCTTTCTATGTTTATGACAATAGATAGAACTCAATGACCACACCAATAGGAAACAGCCCACCATAGAATCAACGTGAAACTAAGGAGACATAACAAGTGCCTGGACGTATTTCATGGAAAAGAATATCCGGCGACGATGTTGAAACCATCATCGCAATATACATATGCAACCTCGTTAGATGATTATCCAAATAACAAAAACGAATACACAATGCATTCAGAATGCCCCTATTTGCGATTTATGCATCAAATGTAGAACCGCACTAAAGCCCGAAGAAAGGAGCAAAGTCTCTCAAGTCTTCATTGGAGCATTGTTTGATTTATCCGCATATGAGCAATACGCAATTCCATATAGATAGCTCTCAACAATAATTAAAAACAATAATGGCAATGATTCAGAAAACGCCAATCAGTAGGATGTGCCGGTGATTTCGATATGAAGAATCAGCGCGCGCAGGGTCAGCGACCGCACAGATTTTTGGATTATCGAGAAACGTTACGTGACACAGGGAGATAGATGGGAATGGAGGAATACTAGAAGTCAGTTTTAAGCGAGGACTTGATAAGACGTTATCCACGCCGCCCTTGGATGGAAAATGTCTCAGTTACTCGAGCGCGCCAGCCCGACGTATTTGTCGACGCCGAGCCTGGCGCGGAGGTAATGGTAGCCGTTCGATACGACTCCGCCCCTCGGAACCGAACCCGCAAAGATCCGTTTATTCAATCTTCAAAAAGTCTGCGTTCCACTGTACGTATCGCTCGCAGAAGCAGTATTATCAGCTTTGGATGTCCATTTTTTAATCAAATCAACATCGTCGGAATCAGGACGCGAATACGGTTCATAATCAACTTTGATGAGTGAGGGAAGACCGAAAGCGCGACCAGTCAACACGGCTTCGCCCTTACCTAAAGTAGGAATTCGTGATTTGGAGAACGCGTCAAGAGTTGGCATCGTGTTCTCCATCATTTGCAAATCCTTGTCATTCACTAACTTATGAACGATATAGTTATGGATCTGAGACATAATTGTTGGAGAAATATCTGCTGGACGTTGAGACGCAATCGTAAGGAAGAAACCATACTTTCGGCCTTCTTTAATCATTGACTCAAAAGTCGACAGACGATAATCTTCCCAGATATCAGAATGAGATGATTTAAAAGAATTAAGAATATTATGCGCTTCATCTATTATTAGATGAACCGAAACACTGTTCGAATCTTTCTTTTTCCGCTCATAGAACATCTTAGCAATTAACAATGCAAAGGTTTCTTTATATTCCGCATCAACGTTTTTTAAGTTGAAAACAGTGACGCCTTTTAGAAAACACCCATCAGATCCTTTTATTTCAGTATACTTTTCTATGGAATTGACGACTCTCTCCATTCTTCCTACGACAGGCCTCAACCAATCAAGTTGCATGCCCATATATTTCGCGTCATATATTTTCTGAAATTTTATAAAATTCAAAAAAGAAACACATGGATTAAAAGAACTCACACATTTTGCTAAATCTCGCTTCACAGAATCAAGTTTCAAATTAGAATACTTCCAACCATCAATGGAATCCCCCTTGTCAATATACCTTTCTTTGCCATCCTCCAATATATACATTAAATCATTTTTAAATGTTTTAACGGTATCAAGCACATTCATACAATCAATTTCACCATTAGATTCCTCTTGTAAAATACTTCTCGCCACATCACGCCATTCTTCGATAAGGTCAATACTGCAAGACGTTAAACATTTCTTTAAGAGACCTATTTCCATCGAAGCATATTCACGGTTTTCTCGCCATTTTTTTAGAGAACGAGCCAAAAAAGGCACTTGTGTATTCTCAGTCGCTTTAGCCAAAACTTTCAATGTATTTATATCAAAAAATAATTTTTCATCAATTGGAAATTTTTTCTTTACTCCATCATAAAGTTGAATATGATAGTCTTTAAAAGCCGAACCGCTTCCGTATTCACCATTGAAATCAATGATAACAAAGCTACTTTTCTCCAATGCCGGTGAACCATACCTCGAATTAAATAACTCAAGATACAGCTTGTGCAGGGTGTTCGATTTTCCACTTCCAGTATTACCGAAAATACCAATATGCGAAGCAAAGAAATCATTCACAGGAATCCTAATTGGCTGATTCCCCATAAGAGAGCGCCCTATGGTTACCGATTCACATTCTTTAACACCGCGAGAAAAAATATCCGCGATATCTTCAGAAGATGCGGAAACAAGAACATTACCCACCATAGGGACGACAGCACTTGTTAAAGAAAAGTGTCCATCTTTGATCACACCCTGAGATCTGACTTTCACTATTCTCTGAATCGATTGTGCATGGAAGCGGTTATCAAATTCTTTTGAATTAATGGTATTCAGCTGATCTCGCACTTTTTCCGATAGAACAGTCACAACAATGCGATTCCGCCCCTGCTTAAGAATCGCATATGCTCCAACCTTTATTCCGTTTATCTCCTCACCATCCATAAAGAAAGAAGTACCATTAGTTACGTTGTACATGCCAATAGTCGCCTCATCGGCATCAACTGACACAACAACCCCAAGTTCTTTTTCACTCTGCTCCACGACTTCCTCCACCATTACGCACAATTTAATTCACCAGTAATTATTTTGTTTAAATTACTCAAATTTAAACGATTGAAATCTTCACTAGAGAAGACAAAATCTTTTGGACTTAAGAAGTATAAATTGTTCCTTAAAGCACAATTAGTGAGATTTTTTCTAATTGTTTCAACGTCAGCGTCTCTATATGCCACAACGACAACCATTAGCGCACGATTCTCCAACGCTCTTTTCAACGCCTTGGCAATATGCCCATCACCAAATGAAAAACCATGCACTATCAGTATCGAGCCATTCTCCCAACTCGCCGACATTTCATATTCAAAATAGCGCAGCATTTCATAATAGTGCTTTTTTAATGTTGTGTTCTCTGGTTCTTGACCATTAGGCGCCACCATTCCTTTTCCAGACACATCAATGTCCTCAACGACATTATTTTGAATCTGAATCGCATCAGCAGAGAGTTCGTTCCAATTTACAGATCCATGAATTTTAATAAGGTTGATTGCTGGTAACTCATTTATATAGTTATCAAAACGACCTCTATAAGCAGTCATGGTATCAAAATTTGAGCTATCTAATAGTCTCTTAAAATATCCTCTGGCACCATCATTAAATACAAAAGGAACAGACCCTCCTTCTTCATAAATTTCATCAACTGCTTCTTCAACGAATAAATCATAATTTGTAGAAAAAATATTAATATTTTTATGCAATTCTCTCGAATTCACATTGTTTAACATGGAAAGAATATTATTCATAAAACATTTATATTCATTTGCAGTGCTTTGTATTTCATGGAATTTCGTTTCAACAAAGTCTTGCACAGCTTGTACACTACCTTGCCCACAAAAGTGATTATATTCTTTTTTAAGCGGTGAATTCCACCTGCTATCTTTAGATTCCACCCATTCAATAAATAAAGCAGGATCATGCGCTATTAAAGCCTTATTTCTTTGCACTACTTCTTCCAGCAAATCTTTAGGATCATAATCATTCATTAGAGGCATGCCAGGAGCAGACGTACCCGAGCCGAAGAAGAAACTTGTTTTCTTTTCTGCGATCCAATCTGGAAGGTGCTTAATAATTTCTTTATTAGACATTGCCATTTCGCCGCTCCTTAAACCCATTCTTAACAATCAAGGCTAGCACTCCACAATAATGAATAATTATTTACAAGAATCGTCACTGACACAGCGAATCCAACAATGGACCAAAATGAAACCTATCCCGATTCGTCAAGGATGATCTAAACAGAAGGTCCATAACTAAAACAGACGTGCTAGTCACCATTTTAAAGATTGATAGCTTTACACACTTGAATGTACACTAGCCAATTTCATGACATATCGTGTTTATGGCCAGTTCTGTTATCGTCAATAACACAGATACCCACATCGTCCCTCTTCAATGAATATTTGCTTGTTTTGAGGCCATCGTTATTGCAGGAGAAGGCCAATCGCACTTTTTGACGATTATTGCAGTTCAGGGCCATCGTTATTGTGTATCGAGGCCACCGCTTGTTAGGCTCCTTTCACCATGCGAGGCACGTGTGGTGAAAGGAGTTACCAACATGGTAAGGAAAATCAAGGCCAAGGCGATACTCCGCCTGAACGACCAGGGCCTGTCCGGCGGGGCGATAGCCAGATCTCTGGGAATCGCGAGGCAGAGCGTGGCTGAGGTGCTGTCCGCCTCGGCCACCGCGGGAATCGCCTATCTGGACGTGGCCGCGAAGCCTGACGACGAGGTGTATTCGATGCTGTTCCCCGGCAGGGGCGAACGGGAAGGTAGTGCCCGAAAAGTTGCGCACTTTGGATCGTGGCCGTCCATGGCGCGATAGTCAGTTCGCTTCCACGAGGTTGTCACCGAGCCGGGACATGTCGAGATAGCGGCGGGTCGACCATTCGTTCGCGGTGACGTGACGGATGCGGGCGCATATGAGCATCAACGCGCTGTTCCCGTCGGGGAAGCCGCCCACCACGCGCGTGCGCCGGCGGATCTCCCTGTCCGGCCGCTCGATCATGTTGTTCGTGCGGATCCTCCTGCGGTGCCCGTCCGGGAACTCGTCCAGCAGGTAGGTCGTCGTCTCGCCGACGCCCTCGCGCAGGCAGTTCGCGGCGGCCTTGAGCCTCCTGGATTCCATCTCCGTGGCGACCTGTTCGGCCTTGGCCAGGGCGGATTCCCGGGATTCCATGGCGAATATGGCCTTGAGGGCGGCGGACGCCCATTCGCGGTGTGTCGGCGGCGTCTTCGAGAGCACGTTGCGCATGAAATGCACCATGCACCGCTGGTATCTCGCCTTGGGCAGCATCGAGCCGACCGTGGCGACGAGTCCGGCGCACCGGTCGCCGACCACCAGGCGCACGCCCTTCAGGCCGCGTTCGATCATGGAGCGGACGAACTGCTCCCAGCTGTCCCTGTCCTCCTTCATGCCCTCGGCCACGCCGATCACCTCGCGGTGCCCCTCCGCGTTGACTCCGATGGCGACCAGGACGCTGACGTTCTCCACGTGCCCGCCCCATGAACGCTTGTGCCACACGCCGTCCATGAACACGTACGGGTACTCGTCCTCCAACGGCCTCGTGCGCCACGCCTCGATCTCCCCGTACACCTTCTTGAGCTTGTCGCTCAGGGTCTGGGACGGCATCCTGTCGCCCCACAGCAATTGGCTGATGTCGTCCACCTGCCGGGTGCTCACGCCGGCCAGGTACATGTCGATGAGGGCCTCCTCGACACTCTCCTCGCGTCTCCGGTATCGTTCGATGACCGCGGACTCGAAGACCGCGCCCTTGAGTTTGGGCACCTTCAACGCGAGCCTGCCGGCCTTGGCGGTCAGGCTCCGGTCGTAGTGGCCGGCCCTGTACGCCTTCCGCTCCCCGGTGCGCTCGTACTTGGCGGCGTTGGCGATCTCGTCGGCCTCGGCGTCGAGCATCGCGTTCAATAGCTCGGCGACCTTTTCGGCGACCAAGCGGTCGAGCCTGGTCTCGAGCAGGTTCTGGTCGATCTGTATGATGTTCTCGGGCATGGTTCCGTCTCCTGGCTTCCAATCGCGGTTTTTTGTTTTGGCGAATGAAAATCGTACACAGGACGCGGGCCATGCCCTCTTACGTCAGACCCGGAATCCGAAAGTGCGCAAAAAATCGGGCGTTATCTATATACGTATGCCGTTTCTATTTTTTGCTGCGTAGAGCGCAGCAATGAGATGATATAAGTTCAAACGAATTAAAAGCCATCGAATACGAGCAGGAAAAGATAGATTACTCATTTTTTTCAAATCTTTACGTACGCCGCTAGTGGACAACGCGCGATATATATTCGTGAAAGATATGCCTTGTATCACACATCCTCCAATAAAACGAAAAACAGATGCCACAAAAGAATCATCAGCATAATGCTGATGATTCTTTTGTGTGTTCTTTACCTTAATGATACGTTTCATTGCCATGAGAACAATATGAATATCGGCAAAATAAGAAAGTGACGCTTTTGCGCAAACCCCATTAGGATTAATAATGTAATAATAGACTTTATCTGATGACATATATACCGTCGAGACATGCTCAAGATACTTGAGTGCAAATTCAAGATCTTCGCCCATAGAAAGCATTGTATTAAATGTTAGACCATAAGCATCGATAATCGATTTCTTATAAATCTTATTCCACGGAGGATTAACACGTTGTTGCAATACCGTGTCGATATAATCGTCAAGAGGTATGAATCCCCTTTGAATGCCAAATAAACCATCAATGAAACCACTCTGATGCGTACCCTCAAACCAGTTCATTTGAATTAAATCTGCATCAGTATGCTCGCAAAGATAACAAATCCGTGCTACATATTCTGTAGATATGTCATCATCACTATCCACAAATAGTATGTAGTCTCCAGAAGCATGCTGTAAACCGAGGTTTCTAGCCGCGCTAACACCTTGGTTCTCTTGATGCAGAACAGTAAGACAACTATGTTTACTGGATAAAACTTGACATATGGTGTAGGTATCATCTTGAGATCCGTCATCAACGACGATTATCTCCATGCGGCCATAATCTTGTTTAATAAATTTATTGATTAAACTGGAAATAGAGCTCCCAGCATTATAAGCGGGAATTACGACACTGAACAAAGGGTTAGAAGTCATTTATTGTCCTCGTAATCACTAATGAAATTATGCGTTATGTCGCCCATGATGAAAGATACGTGAGGTCAACTTTTCAAAAAATTCATCATGAATTACTTTCAGATACACCATTGAGCCAGAAAGATATAGGAATCCACCTACTAGAATCTGGATAATTAACGTAATGATCGTATTGCCCATATAGGCACCAATCCAATATACAACAGCAAACATTATCATTCCAATTGGGAACAAGAAAAGAACTGGCTGTAAATATTGCGACATAGGAAATGATCGACGAACAAGTATTAGCTGTACAAAAAATACTGTAAATTCAGCAATAATTGTTCCAATCATTGCACCAATACCGGCGAATTTTGGAATAAGTATGATGTTTACTGCAAGGTTGGCAAGTGCACCGATAACTGAGGAAATTACATAAGGCTTATCTAATTTATTGGGAATTAAATACTGAGTACGAATGACATTTGCCCAAGTGACGAATATAAGACTAAAACCAAGGCCTGCGATTATCGGCGCACTGCCAACGAATTCGGAACCAAAATAGACTGGAGCAAGTACATTACATATTCCAGCTAATCCAAATGCAGCTCCAACTACCAGTAAGGTAAAGTACCTGACTGAGATTTTATTTAAATAGGAAATGCGATGCTCGTCACCTGTTCCCAACAAAACAGTGATGCGAGGCATCATTACAGTTCCAAATGCCGTAATGAGACTAGATGGTATATTAATGATTTTTTCTGCATTATCAAACAAGCCAACTTGCGACATGGAAGACATTGCGCCAAGCATGACTTTATCTAATAGTTTATATATGCTATATGCAATTGCAGGAATGAAAAGCATCAGTACAGGTTTAATATTGGACTTAACCTGAGACCATGAAGGTTTACAGAAATCAGCGTACTTCCGAATACGGAGCCAAAGATATATTTGACTAAATAACATGCCGCATGACATAATCAGAGCGTATATCCAAAGGTCTTCGCGGGATCGAACAAAAATAAAGATTGCCACTACAGTAGCAATCTTTATAATTGCATTCCTAGTGACTGTTACTGCAAATTGTTCTAAGCCAAAGAAAAACCAAGTTATATCTAAGACATAAGATAAAACAATTATGCTTTCAATGTATGCAATTGTTTTATCTCCTGAAAACCAACAATAAATAAAAAGAAAATAAAGAAGCAAGGCAATAACTGTGGTGCATAACTGGATAATATAGGTATTACTGAAGGCTTCTGATACCTTTTGCCTATTATCTCGTACTAGGGCAACACTACGATTGCCATGGTTTGCTATTCCAAGCATGCCAAATAAGCCAAAATATGTAACAATGGAAAATATATAGGAATAAGTTCCTAGTCCATCTGCCCCAAGTACTCGTGATACGTATGGAGCGGTGATTAGCGGTAAAATAATAACGAGAATTTGGTAGGCAACATTGTATGCTAAATTCTTCTTTAGAGAGGACATGAGCTAAACTTCCTGTTGCTTCGTGACGAATTGAACAATCATATCAATGATTTTTTGATCAATATCTGAATCAAACTTCCGGGCAAATAACATCCCTGAAGAAATAAGTGCACCATAGTCTTTTTGTCTGAAGGTATATGGATTACCTCGTTGCCAATCGATGCAGTAACGAATCGAATCATAACTATCGCAATAATTTGGTGTATATATTCTGTTCTTAAAATACGAGTTGGCAACTATGGTTTGCAGCATAAATTCATCTCCGCAACGTGTGCGTTTGAATATATGCTCTACTTCCTTACGCTGAGAGACGACATATCGTGCGAGTTCATCAGTAATACTGAACCAATTGGCGCCTTTTTGATATTTGATGCCATAGCGGCGTCCACGGTCAACCCCTATTTGGAGCGTTAATATAAGACGATATAATGTTTTTTCAATAATATTTTTATGACGTCCGGAAAAGAATGCATATTTTGATACGCGTTCATAGGTTGAACGATCCAAGATATGTTTATCGAAATGAATGAATTCAGTACCCTGATGCTCATCAAAATAGTTATGTATGGCCTGTTGAGAAGCAAGAGGTAAATCGGCGCCAGATAATAGATGATAATAAGAGTAGGTCGATTCAGATGTTGCTGCTTCAAGAAGACGCAACTCACATTCGATTTGCGAAAAATCCCCCCAGCGAACATCTACACGATTGCGAAGAACTACTAACTTGGCATTCCTGACTTGCGCACTTAATTGATGCTTAATTCCATCAAAATCTTTATATTTTGCATCAATATGCAAGAAAATGTCATTGTTCTTGTAGTCCAAACATCGCATCAGCATCCTCAATTGCTCAGGATGCTGATGCGCCATAATCAAATATGCGTGTTGAGACATTAGTTCAATGAATCCACTACAGATTGAAGATACTCGAACGAACGAATTCGAAGTGGCTCTAATTTATCAGGCAGCTGCGTATAGTCTACCGGTTCAAACAAATCAAGAGCAGAAAGCTCAGCGATAGTACGGTATCGTGACATGAGACCAAGCTGTGTTAAGAATGAGCTCGCGCGATCATCGAGCGAGGACTCGCTATGCTTGCTGCGGATATACCAGAAGTTCTTTCGGTAAATTGTGCCAAAAGCAGTTCCGTGGAACGAACTTGTGACAAAGAGTTTTGCATGCTTGACCACATTCATATAAACGTCAGGTCCATAAGAGCGTATGAGTCTAATGTCGTTACGCCAGCACATTTTTAGAGTCCATTCTTTTGCTTCCATGAAATACACAGGCATTCCGGTCTTCTTAGAAATGGACTTCAGGAAATGTTGGACTTCTTCGGTGATGCTGAAACAGTAGTAGAAGATATAATCTCCACTAATAACAGGTGTATCACCAACGTCGACAAGTTGTTCCCATTCGCTTTCATTAAGAAGCATGGTGGGATCTAGGCAGATAGGTACTTCGACGCCAGTTGCTTCCTTGATCCATTTCTGTGCATTCTTTTCTCGAACAGAAATTTTGTCAAAATGTTCAAGATAGTTCTCATAACGTTTTGTATCGCCTTCAAGAATGAAAGGATTGTTAGCGCCGAAACTCACAGCATAGGCGAATTTGGGTCGGTCCTTAACGAACGAGAGGTAGTATGCATCATCCGCATCAATGCACTTGATATTCCAAACTTGATCACTTCCGGTTATGAAGGCTTTATACTTATCGGCGAGCGGCTTAAGTTCTTCAATTGAAGAATACGTATCAGAGGACATATGGAAGTATCGTTTTTCGAATGCTTCATAAGAGTCGTACTGGTGTTTCATTTGACTCATATTGGTGGACCAAATCAGGCTTTTAATTGCTTGTTTCCAGTTTTTAGGCTTTGGAACCGGTGCGTACATATTACGCTGGCCCTGGTTGGAAAAATCAATTAACTCAGTCTTTTGGTGGAAATGGTTTTCTAAAATGTGTTGAAGCGCCAAAGCCTGAAGCATAGAGCCATTATTGTGGGACGCATGGAAAGTCATCATACCGATGGTGTCTGCGTTCGTTGTCATATTGTCTCCTTAATTGATTTTGAAAAAATATTCGAATATTGATTATTGAAATATCCGCTAATAGCCACGAGAAGAATGAGAAGATAAACATAATTTTGCATGACTCCAGCCCAGAATAAAGTTGTTTCAAATAGGGCTGAGTATAGGCACATGATTGTTAATGAAATTGTATGCTTTCGCATTGCACGCAATTGAACATGTCTTAGTCCAATAAATAGGACCAATATCATTAAAATGTATAGAATAATTCCAATAAAACCAGTAGTAACAAGTACATAAACATAGCTGTTGTCAAGCCAATATGTTGGGTACGGGGTTAGATTCATGCCATAAATTTCATTGGAAGCTAATCCGAGTCCTATCATCGTACGTGTGCTTGAGAAGAACGTTGGTAATGCTACCTCAAACAATGTTTCTCTGTTGGATTGATTCAACAAATCTGTTAATGGAATATTGGAAGCTCCTGCCACAAAGAAAACAAACAAGAAAAGTAATAGAAGACATTCAAGAAGTAATTTAAAATAACGTCTATTGGGTGTTTCTTTCAGCGACATGAACCCATAGCAGATTGCGTACACGATCAAACTTGAAATCGCATTACGAGAGGCGCTTCCCAACAGCATGAGAACACTTATAAGAAGTACAATCACATTCAGGATATTATGCTTAAAAGGAATGAGATGTCGAGCTTTGAGAATCATCCAAATGATAATATGGCATGCGCAAAATGCTCCTAGAGCATTGTAATGGCTAAAACCATAATCTGCTCTTACTCGACTCGAATCACTGAATACTGTCAAAGGATTAAGTAAACCGAGATCAGTTATATGAGTAGCAAACTGGAAAAATAAAATAAAAGAAAATGTATAAAATGCTGTAAGCAACATTTTATCGAATAGTCGATATGCCACTGTTACAGAGACCGTTGAAAACACGATCATAAGAAAGAGCATTTGCCTGAGTAAGATACCGTCCGTGTATTGCGCTAACGGTGGATTAACAAAAATAGCACCGAATAATATTATATAAATAATCAGCAAGGCAGATAATGCCGTTGACCAATGCATAGTGCCGATTTTTTTAGTACTTATTTTTTTACTGACATAAAGACCTAACATAGATAAAGAATAAAAAGTCTGTACCGCAGTAGTATTAAGAGGAACGTAATTGAATTCAGTGGTAATGGAGGCTCGGCTAAGTAATATAAATGCAAATAATATCATGCATAGCTTTTCTTGCGTGATATGGAATCTAGATATCGTTGACATAGTCACCTCCTATTTAAATTATCAAGTTTTTTTATTCCTATTTAAAATAGATCAGATTTTATTGCGTATTTTATAAGTCATAAATATGACTTTATATAACGTTGCATTTATCAAAAATAAATGGAATTGGATACGTTTTGCTTTTGATATGTAGTTTGCCTGTGCAATGTACTGTTTTTGGTTTTGAATGATGGAAACACATTGCTTACGAAATGCTTCCGGACAAGGTACTTGATTCTTCAAGTATGAGTCATAAACGGTCAGCGCTGCAGATGCATATGCAGTATGTCCAATTACAGATAAGGACGGATAGTTTCGATCTATATAACGCATTTGCTTATATGCAGCTTCAAGGAAATCATGATTGATTTTCTTACTTTTAGTAATACTGTTTGTCCGCTGGTAGTAGTTGTAACAAGCATCTGACACGAAGGCTACCTTTTGGGCACGATCAAAGATTTTGAACATGATAAAGAAATCTTCGCTAAGCTTGCCAACGGGGAAGCGTATGCCATCGAAAAGCTCAGATTTGTAGAGCTTGCTCCATGCACCCATATCGAACAGTCGATAAGTGTTCATCTCTGTGATTGCATCGGGAAAGTCAAATACTTGATCAGGCTCGATATTTGCCTTTGGAATGACTGTACCGTTATCGAATACATAATTAATACCGCATACAGCAAGAACGCAGTTATTCTTTTGGGCTGCATTAAGCAATTTCTCATACATGAATGGCTCAATGAAGTCATCGCTATCCACAAAGCCTAGGTATTCACCATGTGCTGCATCAATACCGGTATTGCGCGCTGCTGCAAGACCGGTATTCCTCTGATGAATTACCGTGATTCGTGGGTCTTTATTGGAGTAATCATCGCAAATGAGTTCAGATCCATCGGTTGACCCATCATCGACGACAATTATTTCGATGTTGGTGTATGTCTGTCGCAAAATACTATCTAGACATTTAGCAACATAGGGCTTTACGTTATAAACAGGCACAACAACACTGATAAGGGGAAGTGCTGTATTACTCATTGATCTTCTCCTTTGTAGGTGTTGAGTGTTTGTCGGGTGATGGCGTCCCAGTTGTAGCGGCCGGTGACGTATGCGGCTGCGTCCTTTCCGAACGCGGCGACCGTGTCTGGGTGGTCGAGGAGCTCCTGGAGCCTTGCCGCGAGGTCGTCCACGTCGCCCTCGCGGAACGTCACGCCGTGCATGACGCCGTCTTCGCCCCTGAGCACGTCGGCGCATTCGGGGATGTCGCTGGTCAGGCAGCAGTTCCCGTAGCTCAGCGCCTCGAGCAGGCTCATCGGCATGCCCTCCAGATCGCTGGGCAGCACGTACGCGTACGCGTTGGAATACAGTTCCGCCAGCTCCGCGCCCTGCGTGAACCCGGCAAGCACGATGCGCGGATCCGATCCAGCTGCCTTCCTGACCGACTCGTAGTATTCGGCGGAATCCGATGCGCCGCCAGCGATCACGAGCCTCTTGCCGGTGTCCAGGCGCTTGAACGCGTCGATGAGGTAATGCACGCCCTTCTCCGGAACGATGCGCCCCAGGAACAGCACGTAGGAGTCCTTCACCAGCCCCCACTTCTTCGCGATCAGGTCCGCAGCCACCGACTCCACCGGCTCGATGCCGTTCGGGATCAGACGCGTGGACCGGCCGTACGTCCGTTGGAAGTACTCCTGAACGCCGCGGCTCAGCACTATCACCTCGTCCGCGCACCTGGCCGCCGTCCGCTCGCCGAGCTTCAGGTACATGGAGGCGAATTTGCCCCACTTGGCACGCTGCCAGTCAAGACCGTGAATGGTCGCTACCGTGCGAATGCCCGCCCAATGCGCCAGACGCAGCATGACGCAGGGACCTTCGGCATGATAGTGAATCACGTCAGGCCTGGCCGCAATGGCTTTCAGTGTTGCGAAGAATGAGGAGGTCAGCGCCGCCAAACCTTTCGCTTCAAAAGTTGGCACTGGAACAACACGCACGCCGTTATATACAAAAGGCTTATTTGCAGAATGAACGTTTCCGTCGAATTCGGCACCCGCAACATTATGCCCCTTGCGATTGTATGCGATGACCTTATGCCCCTTTGCAGCCATACGCGTAGCTAGTTCATCTACAACAATCTCGATGCCGCCTTCACGAGAAGGAATGCGCTTATGACCTATCATCGCGATATTAACCATCACCGGCCACCCCTTAGTTATTCAGAGTGCCGGAATCATGCCACAAGCGTTATGCAGGGCAGAGGATTGCACAGTCTGACCACTAACCAAGCCGACATAACGGCCGTTATCGGCTCTTTTTGTAATCGATCGACCTGTGGTCGGCATGCGAGTCCCGTCCTTTCCTCCAAATGAACCCCGAATTGGTGTTTTTCAAGCGCAACACAAACCGCGCAGGAACCGCCAAACCCCGTTCATTACCTTCCAAAGTCGATTTTGGCATCCCCCTTAGACACATCCAGCCCCCGCCGTCTACTTTGGGGGGTATTCTTCACGGGTTTTCATGAACACTTTGCTCGTTCGTGACTTGAAGGCCTTGCTCAAAACCTAATTTTGACACCTTTCTTATGGTCTCGAAATAGACAAAGAGCCGATAACGGCCGTTATGTCGGTTTGATTCCGGTTCAGGGGCGGTAATTTAGTGGCGATTCGTGTAGCCCAAGTCATGGGGAAAATGCTTGGCGGTGGTGTCGAATCCGTAGTGATGAACTACTACCGCCATATCGACCGCAGCAAAGTGCAGTTCGATTTTTTGGTGGATGCCGATTCGACTCGCGTTCCAGAAGAGGAAATCAAAGCGTTGGGCGGCCGCGTTTTTCGCATCCCTCCATACCAGCATCCCCTTCGCTACCGCAAGGAATTGGTCAGGCTTTTCCATGAGGAACACTGGCCGATCGTGCACAGCCACATCAATACGCTCAGCGTATTCCCATTGTCTGCGGCCAAAAAGGCTGGAGTGCCGGTCCGTATCGCCCACTCGCATTCCACGATGGGCAAGGGCGAGTTTGCCAAGAACCTGATGAAGCTTGCACTGCGTCCGCTCTCGAACCTTTACCCTACAGAACGTTTCGCATGCAGTGAATACGCCGGAAAATGGCTGTTCGGCAGAGACGCTGACTTCACGGTGATTCCCAACGCCATCGAACTGGAGAAGTTCCATTTCGACCCAGTCCTTCGCCAAGAAACCCGCAAGGAACTCGGCATAGCCGATGGCATGTTCCTGATTGGCCATGTGGGTCGTTTCATGCCGCAGAAGAATCAGGCTTTCCTTGTCGACGTTCTCGCCGAGCTCCTTCCTCAGAAACCAAACACGATGCTCGCGTTCGTTGGTGACGGTCCAGACAGGCCAAGCGTACAGCAGCACGCCCAAGAACTCGGCATTGGTGACCGCATTCTGTTCTTGGGCCAGCGCACGGACGTCAACCACCTTTACCAGGCGTTCGATGCTTTCTGTCTGCCGAGCCGTTATGAAGGTCTCGGCATGGTCGCCATCGAAGCCCAGGTCGCCGGATGCCCCTGTGTCCTTAGCGATCAGGTTCCGCACGAAGCCGATATTTCCGGAAAAACATCTTTCATAAGCTTGGAAAATAAATCTTCTTGGATTTCAACTGTACTCGACATTTCCTCGCAAACAGCGAATCGGCAGATTGAAACATCAAACACATGCGCTGAAAAATATGACATTTCAGCCAGTGCGAATCGTCTGACTTTCTTGTACGTAAGCAGTACGGAAAGCGCGAATGGGTGGGAGGAGACACTGTGAATCCTCATGTTGCTGTAATCACTTCAGGTTATTTACCAGTGCCGAATGTTCTCGGAGGTGCCGTCGAAGCGCTGGACATGATGATGGTTCAAGAGAATGAGAAAACTCCTAATTTTGATTTCACTATTTTTTCTTCTTGGGCACCCGGCGTAGATCAGATAGCGCGTAAAGGTAATTTCAAGCATACTGATTTCTGCTTTATCAAGACGCCATTGCTGGTTCGCGCAGCGGATCATTGCCTTTATTGGGCAGCCAAGCATGTACTTCACAAGAAGAAGCTCATGAGTTATCGGTATATTGCGCAGCGTTTGTGGTACATCAACAAGGTTTCCAAAAAACTCGCACAGCCCACAAAGAATGGCAGTCCGGCTTTCGACAAGGTAATGATCGAAAACCACGCCACGCTGTTCATGACCATGCAGAAGCACGGCAATTCTGAACGATATGCGGGAAAAGTGTATTACCACCTGCATAACGAAGTTCTTAATGATTTCGGCTGCATTAAAGAGATTTCCAAAGTCAAAAAAGTACTTGGAGTTTCCAAATATATTGTTGACACGCTTGACACGTATTTAAAAGAGCATGGAGAGCCTGGTCTGCGCGAAGATCAGAAAGCTGTATGGCGTAATGGCGTCGACACAAACCGGTTTGGTTCAGAAGAGGCTAATAGCAAGGCGATTGCATTCCGACAGAAATTCAATATAGCTGAAGATGATATTGTTTTCCTGTTTTCCGGGCGCCTTACTCCGGAAAAAGGTGCCGAAGAACTATTGAAAGCGTTTACTGAAGTAGCGCAAAAAGTTCCCAATACCAAGCTGGTTATTGCCGGAGCTTTCTTCTTTAATTCGAATATCGTAAGTCCATTTGAACAGAAACTTCGCAATCTGGCGTCGAACCCAACTGTAAAGAATCGAATTATCTTTACTGGTTTCGTGAATTATGAGGATATGCCCGCCATCTACGCCATGTCTGATATTTGCGTACTGCCGTCAATTTGGGACGATCCAGCACCCCTCGCGGTAATCGAAAGCTTGGTTTCTGGGAAGCCGCTCATCACCACTCGTTCCGGGGGCATCCCCGAATACGCCGATGAGCAGTCAGCCATCATCCTTGAACGTGGCGATCAACTTGTTGACCAGCTTGCTGATGCTATGACAAAGATTGCTCGAGACTCCGACGAACGTGATGCCATGGGCGCGCATAAAACAGCATTACGTTCCGAATTCAATAAAGAAGCATATATGGCACAATTAGCCATTCGTCTGAGGTGACTACGTGGGTAAGTACAAGAATCTGCTAGTCAACGTCGGCATCTTCGGACTCAGCGCAGTAGCCACTAAACTGATGGCATTCATACTGATGCCGTTGTATACCCTGTACCTATCCACAGAGGAATACGGCATCATGGACATGGCTACCATCATGGTAACCACATTATTCCCTGTACTAACTTTGCTTATCAGCGAAGGCATGCTCCGTTTTACGCTTGATGATAAGTCAAAAGCCGCGTTTTATATTACCGAAACCATGCTAGTTATGTTGGCAAGCTGTGTGCTTTTGGCAATTATTCTGCCAGTATTTGATTTGCCTATTTTTGGTGGGCTAGGTAGATATAAAATTTGGTTCTTGTTGTCCTATGCGGCGTTGTGTTTCCCCTCTGTGATGGGTACTGTCGCTAGGGCTATGGATCAGATGAAACTCATTGCTTACGCCTCAATATTGTCTGCGCTTATTATGGGCGTGCTTGCTTATGTCTTGATTGCCGGAATGAATCTCGGTCTTATGGGGTATTTCTACTCTTATATCGTAGGCAATGGTTCAGCGATTCTGGTATATCTTTTCGCCGGTAAGCAGTATCAGTTTATCGATTTTACAGTATGGCGAAACAACGCGTCTCTTCGTAAGCAGCTTTGGCACTACTCACTGCCATTGGCTCCGAATTCATTGTGCAACCAGATTCAGACGACAGTTAGTCGTTTCATTATTACAGGTGTACTGGGTATTTCCGCTTCTGGTTTGTATGCTGCAGCTTCAAAGATTCCTAATTTGCTTAATGTGCTTCAACAAATTGTTCAACAGGCTTGGCAGCTTTCCGCGTTCCAAGAGTTTAAGAGCTCTGGTCTCAAGCATTTCTATGATGTAATCTGGCGTGTGTATCATGCCTTGATGTCGATAGGAAGCGCGTTAGTGATTGCGTTATCTCCGTTCATCGCCAAGGTACTGATGCAGCGTCAGTTTTACTCGGTATGGCCGCTAATTTCCATCCTTGTATTAGCTTTCTATCTAGGTGCCATCAACAATTTTCTTGGCACAATTTATCAGGCCTATATGCGTACAAAGCCATTGCTTATAGCAACGATTGTAGGAACTGTATCATGCCTTGCGTTTACTGCTATGTTCGTGCATAGTTGGGGTATTTTAGCTGCAGCGCTTGGTGTACTTGTGGGCAGTTTGACGATATTCGTAATTCGTGTAATTGATATCCGTCGTTTAATGCGTGTCGACATGAGGCCGTTTCCCACTGCCATTACCATGGGACTGCTCGCTGCTCAATCTGTAGTGACTTTGAGCCAATGCGACCATTACCTGTCTTTGTCATTGATTTGTCTGTTATCCATTGCAGGTGCTCAATGTTATGAGCTCAAGCCTTTAATTAATTTGATGTTTGGAAGGAGAAAATATACAGCATGAGCGACAATCCATCTAGCTTTCATGAGGGGGCCACGCCAGAAGACTTCCCCTTGATTTCGGTAATTGTCCCTGTATATAAAGTCGAGCGTTATCTCGATCGTTGTGTGCAGTCAATCGTTGACCAAACGTACCGGAATTTGGAAATCATCTTGGTTGACGACGGCTCTCCGGACTCCTGCCCAGACATGTGCGATGCTTGGATAGCTAAAGATTATAGAATCCGTGTTATTCATCAAGAGAATCAGGGATCGGGAGCTGCTCGAAACAATGGAATTGAAAGTAGCACGGGAGAGCTCATAGGCTTTGTGGATTCCGATGACTGGCTGGAACCAACCATGTATGAGGCTCTTTTTAATTCTCTTAAAAACAATGATGCCGATATTTCTATGACCGCCAGCATTATGGAATATCCTGATGGACGACAAATCTGTCACTACCAGCCTAATGTCCATTTAGTGATGACCACTTCAGAATCATTCAAGTATGTTAACCTACCGGGCTACTCGACGATTTCTCCTTGGAGCAAGCTCATCAAACGCTCTGTGTTGGGGGATATACGTTTCCCGGAAGGGTGCAGTAATGGTGAGGATACGAGATTTACTTATGAAGTACTTGCGGCAAGTAAACGAACTACTTTTGATTCGGTGCCTCTGTACCATTATCGGACAACTGAGGGAAGCCTTTCTCATACATACACAAACTATAATTGGGCAGGTTACGAAGCTACTAAGCAGATGGTAGAACTGGTACGTCGGAGGTTCCCCGAGCAGCTTCCTTTTGCCTTGTACGGGTTGATGCGGAGCATGATAAGCCTTTATGATCAGGCTCTTGTCACTAGGAGTTCCAAAGAACAACAATGGCGACGTTTCGCAAAAGATACGCAGGTCTTTGTTAGGCGCAACATAGGGCTTGTTGCCGAGTCGGTGGATCTTCCTCATGGACGCAGCATACAGCTTAAGCTCATGGCGATATCTCCAGTCCTCTACAGTGTGTCTTTCCTGATTTATAAACGTATCCATCCGGAACGGAGCAAGTAAGAAGATGGGTCTTAAACAACTGGGCTTGCAACTGGTATACGGACACAAGTCCTCGTCGGAGCAATATGTATCGTGGCTTCGTAGCCAAGGGATGCATATAGGGCAGCATGTGCATCTGTATACGCCATGGTCTATCAAGATTGATACTCAGAGACCTTGGATGATTGAGATTGGCGATAACGTACATATCACTGCAGACTGTTCTATTTTGCAGCATGACTATAGCTGGGCAGTGGTGCAGCGTCTTACCGGAGAAGTGTTGGGCTCATGTGGAATGGTGCGTATTGGTAATAATGTTTTCATTGGACAGAAGTCATTGATTCTTAAGGGGGCCGAAATCGGAGACAACACTATCATCGGAGCTGGTAGTGTGGTAACCGGTCATTTGGAGGGGAACGCTGTATATGCAGGCGTACCGGCGAAAAAGATTTCTTCTCTAGACGTATATGTAGACAAGCGGCGTAACCTTCAATTGGAGGAAGCGACACTATTAGTGCGTAAATATGAGGAAGTGTACGATAAGCGTCCGCCTAAGGAGCTGCTCAGGGAATTCTTCTGGCTATTCGAATCTCGTGATGCTCAACTGAATGAAACATTCCAGGATGTATTTCGCCTCGATGACAATACAGAGCGGTCGCAGCAGGCATTTATTCGTAGTGAGCCTATGTTCGAAGACTATGAGGCTTTTCTTGAATACGTCGAATCGGACCCACAATGAGCAGTATCGGAAAGGAACTTCCTATGACTACCTCTTACACCATCACCTGCAGCCGGCCGACGAATTATGGTGCTGTTTTGCAAACCTATGGTTTGAACACCGCACTACGCAAGATGGGTGTGGACGCAAAGGTGCTGGATTACAATCCCAAATACTACTACACGTCTACGCGGCCACTGCCTATTCGCATGCTTCGCGCCATCGTACGCTTCCCTGATTTGGTCAAGGGGCGCAAAGTGTTCGGCAAATTCCTTGAGGACTACATACCTATGAGCGCCAAAACTTACCGTACGCTTGCCGAGATTGAGGCTGACACCCCCCAATCCGACGTCTATATTTGTGGCAGCGACCAAATTTGGAACTGTAAGAACAAGCTTAATGGTAAAGATGATGCGTTCTTCCTGTCATTTGCGCCTGCGGGCGCTCGCAAAGTAGCATATGCTGCCAGCATTGCCATGCCTGAAATTCCTGACGATCAGAAGGATCGTTATCGTAGACTGATTTCCGATTTCGATGCCGTGTCTGTGCGCGAACCGTCGTCGGTGCCCATGCTTGAAGACCTCGGCATTAGTAATGTTCAATCCGTCATTGACCCAGTATTTCTGCTTGAGAAGGATGATTGGAACGTAATCGCCTATGCCAGCGATTTCACTCCTACTGAAGATTACGTACTGGTGTATGGCTATAACCGCCAGAAAGATGTATACGCTTATGCACGTCGGCTTGCCAAGAAGCTAGGCGTGAAAGTCTATACCATCGGTACTGCCATCGAAGATTACACACTTGATCAGGACCGTTATTTTTGGAATGCTTCCCCTAACACTTTTGTGAACCTGATTCGCAATGCGAAAGCCGTGGTGACAAATTCATTCCATGGCACTGTGTTCTCTATTGTGTACAACAAACCATTCCACTTCTTTACAGTTAAGCAGACCACAAACTCACGCATGCTCGACCTGCTGGATTCGCTGGCGTTAAAAGACAGACATGTTACCAGTGGCGACCTGCTGAGCAACCACATCGACTATACGCAGCCGAATACTCTACTCGCTTCATTACGTAAACAGTCATTAGCTTATTTACACAGCAGCGTATCGGAACCACTAAATCAGCATTAATCAAGAGTCCAAAGGAATGTCATTATGAATTGGAAGAGCACTGTAGAACAGTGGATGCCAAAACCGCTTATCGCTCCTCTCAAGAATCTGCGTCAAAGCATTCATCTATATCAAGATTCGTGGGCACAAGCCAAGCGGTTTAATCGTAGCTACTCTCGCATTATGCCCCATGAACGAGTAAGAATCGAGACACGAGTGATGTTTCTCAGCCATCAAATTGAAAAGGGTCTGAGCCATCACAATTTTCGCTATGGGTTTGGGAAAAAAGTTTTTAACGAGCTTCCGACCCTGCTTACACGTCTGGAACAAGCAGATCTGAATTTCGCTAATAACACTGTGTACAAAGAAAGTCTTGCTGCGCTTCATGAGTACATGCAGCGTCATCTCGATGCGGAGAAAGATATTTCTTGGCAGCAATCGTTATTCACTACAGATCAGTGGCAACACATTATGAATGCCGAATCAAACGATGGTGGAAGCATATCTATCCGTAAAAGTGACAAGCTCAATAACAAAGATCTTTCCTTTGCTGCGTTAAGTGAAAATAGACATTCAGTTCGTGAATTTGCTGATGAGCCGGTATCCCTAGACGAACTTAACCAGGCAATTCAGATGGCCATGCGCACTCCATCAGTGTGTAACAGGCAACCCACCAGAGTGCATGTCATTCTCGACAAGGAAGTTATCGCAAAGGCTTTGCACATTCAAGGTGGTGTTAATGGATATCCAGCCCCTCCCGCATTGCTGATGATTACTTCTGACTTGCGCGCGTTTATGACATCTTATGAGCGCAATGAGGGATATACCGACGGTGGCCTGTTCGGAATGTCACTACTATTATCTTTGGAATCTTTGGGAATTGGAGCTTGTCCGCTCAATACCATGTTTACGGCAACTGCAGAAAAGAAAACCCGCAAACTTTTGCATTTGCCTGATAACGAAGTACCCGTCATGTATATCGAAGTTGGACATTTCTTGGACGAAACACGTACCTGTCGGTCCACTCGATTCCAAGGCTCAGATATTACCTCGGTCTTGCAGTAACCACAGACTGATATTCCCGTTCGCGTACTTGCATCTGCGTGATCAGATAGTCGCATAATCAGCAAGGAGTCTTCCATGGACGCACTCTCTGTTTTTTCGTCACTACATCATTGCCCAAAGCTGAAACGCAAGTTACCGGATTGCCATTGACGCTGAATTTGCTACTTACTGCATATGTAATTCTTCGTCATCCAAACCGAACTTTATTGATGATGCAGAGGTTTCGCGGATTGACTGCAGTTTACGGAGCTCTGTTCGCATCTGGTCTGTCAGCTTTGTCTCAAGGGCGGATGTCTTCAGACATGCATGGAAATGGTTTATGAAGCGTTAGTCTTATTTAATCAACTGGATATACATAGTTGTTCTATGAGATGTTTTTTCTTGAACAAATACTTTTATGAATATAATGTATCAAAATAAGGAAAAGAATGTTTGTTTACATAACGACTGTTTTCTGCTGCATACTTTTGATGTGTGTGGCAGATAAATTGAGTAAAAGGGCAAGGGTTTTACCTTTTGTCATTACTTTTTTGATTTTATTCACAGTATCTGGATTTCGCTATGGAGTTGGAACAGATTATTTCTTTACATACGTTCCAACTTATAAACAGATATATAACGGCACCCCTCCGCCAATGGAGCCCATATTTAAATGGCTTAACAAGCTGTGTATTGATTTTGCAGGTAGTTGGCATCAGTCTATTTTTATTGTTACAAGCTTTATATTCATAGGTTTAATATATATTACTATATACAATATGCCATGTTCAAAAACTCTATTGACTGTTTCTTTTTTGTGTGGTGGGTATTTCTTATATTCATTGAACGTAGTTCGCCAGACAATAGCTACTGCATTATTCTGTTGCGCGTTATTGTTTGTGAAAAGAAATATGGATGGTAAAAATCAGTTGCAGAGTCTTTTTATTGCTTTTTCCTTAGTTGCGATAGCGGTAGGTTTTCATTATTCTGCTCTAATTTATTTTGCTGTCATTCCTCTCCTTTATTTAAAGCTTGACAAAAAAATATATTTGTCCCTTTTTGCTTTTTTGGCTTTTCTTGTACCTACCTTTGTTGCAGTTATTGGTATCTTGCTCAAAGGGACAAAGTATGGGAACTACATATCCGGCTACTATCCGGATCCTAGTAAAGCATTTTCGTTATCGCCTTTATTGTTTGTAGGTTTCTTCTTTGTCTATTTGTTTACGAAATCTAAAGAGGGTGATCATTGGTTTACGGTTTTTAGAAATTTGCATTTCGTGGGATCCATAGCTATTATGATTGGTCTGTCTATACCACTAGGTCAGAGAATTTCCGCATTATTCTATTTGCTTAATTTTCTTAGTGTACCGTACTATCTTGAATACTATATTCAAGAAAAAAATAAAATCTTTATAAAGATATTATATTTTTCTTTTTGTATATTCCTATTCCTGCACACGTTATCAGTTAATGGAAATGGCATTCTACCATATAATTCCGCTATATAATATTAGTTAACGTAGTCGTTAGTTGCGATGCTTTTAAATTAAGAAACAGGGAACTTAGTTGCGATAGAGGATTTTGCCATAATGTTTTTTCTAAATAAAACTTGAATGATGATAGATTGATTATCTAAAGAAGAGAAAGTAAATGAGAGGATCATGTCATGGCGCAATCCTCTAGACTGACTGCACTTAATTCGCTACGAGGCTTCGGCATCCTACTGGTTGTGTTGGGGCATACATCGCAATTCGCTGGACTGGTACATTGGATTTTCTCGTTCCATATGCCGTTGTTCTTCATCATCTCAGGCATGTTGTTCCACGAAAGACAATTCCTCGACTCATTTAAGAAGAAGATTGCAAGACTTCTCATACCGTATCTGTTCTTCGGAATAGCGACTTTCGTGTACTGGGCCCTTATCGAACGACGTCTCAGGCGAAGCAATGGATCCATGAATGCATTTGGCGAAAGTTCTTCTTGCCCGTGCCGGAACCAGTAATTATCCGCAGAATGCTGTGCTTTGGTTCCTGCCCTGTCTGTTTGTCACGGAGATGTTGTTCCTTGGAACCTTTACCCTCGTCAAATCAAAGAGAGCGATCCGGCATGATTGGGCTGTTGCCGCGACGCTTGCCACGGTCAGCTTTCTCTCAATCATGGTCATGCATTCCTTTGGTCTGCCGATTGATTGGCTCCGCCTTCCTTGGGCTCTTGATATCTTGCCCTTCTCCATGCTGTTCTATTGCATTGGCTACTTGCTGAGTCGTTTTCTCATGCCATGTATGCGGAAATCCAAGCCGCAGGCATCGTTGCATGTTGTCTATGCTGTCATCGGTATGGCAGGACTTGGCCTGCTGTGGGTATTCGATAAGTTGACCGGACTAAGCGTCAACCTCAATGGTGCAAGTACCAGCAATCCATTTTGGATGCTATGCGCAGCATTGCTTGGTTTTATATCGTCGCTCATGCTTTGCATTGCTATCGACTGTCGTTTATTGCAGTTCCTTGGCAGGGTATCGCTTACCATCATGTGTGTGCACGAACCAGCGAAACGAGCGCTGATTTTTGTTATGGCGAAAATTCTTGGGACGAATACGGATGCATTGCGAGCGAATCTTGTATATGCGATGCTGGTGACTGTTGTCACTGTAGCTATCTGCGTTGCTGTTCATCTCATTATGGACAGGTTTACTCCCATGTTGATCGGCAGTTCCCGTCACAGTCTGGCTTCGCAAGGCAAAGCAAAGGCATGATGGGAAAACATTTGCGGTTGGCATAGTTGCGATGGAACGTCGCTTTGTTGTTGTAATGCCTGTAAGAAGTCGGCATCTCGAATTGATAACGTCCGGATTCTTGCGCATTTTCGGATTTTGTCCTTGAAGGAAAAGGACATGGCCCGGAATCCGAAAGTGCGCAAAATTTCGGACGTTATCTTTAATGGAGCACTACATTTCACCAACTCAAATTATCTATTCATCTCTTTCAGGAACGTTGAGGCATATCAATCGAGTTACGGCAACACTGATTTTGCCAACTAAGAAACATGAATTTTTCCAAGTCATCGGAGAAGCTATCAGGAATTCACCTAGTCCGAACAAAGAAGCCGGGAAAAATGATTCATAGAAAAGATTCCAAAGGCGAGGTCTTACGTGCCCTATTGTCAAAATGGCAAGACAACATGAAAGAACCGATTATTCGTACTTACGGTACATTTTGTCTCGAACAGTCTGGCCTCGCCCGTTTTAGGTTTCTCCTCCTTATCGAAGCTCTTGAAGGTGAATATGATTCAATTCATAAAACTGAGATTGAAACAGAAAAACTGCCATTGTTTAACGAAATCTTACTGTTATGCCTTACCTTCCATCAGTATGCACCCTTATGAGTGACGACGGCACCGACAGTGCGGAAAAGCAGCACGATGTCTCCCAGCATGGACCAGTTCTGCACATAGCTGACGTCCAAAGACTCGGATTCTTCCTTACTCAAGTTGGATCTGCCAGACACCTGCCACGGACCGGTAATACCAGGCTTCACCAGCATACGAGTGGCATACGTCTGGTTGTATTGTGCCACTTCCTCGGGCAGCGGCGGGCGCGGGCCCACCACGCTCATGTCGCCCTTGAGCACGTTCAGGAACTGCGGGAACTCGTCGATGGAGAACTTACGGATAAACTTGCCCACCTTGGTGACTCGCGGATCGTCCTTCATCTTGAAGATAAAACGACCATCCTGACCGGTTTCTTTCGCCAGTTCCGCCTTCATCTTGTCCGCATCCACCACCATAGAACGGAACTTGATCATCTTAAACGGCTTGTCACGGCGCCCAACACGAGTCTGCGTGTAGAAAATAGGACCGCCGTCGGTAAGCTTGATAGCAATCGCAATAGGAACGGTAACAATCGCAGTAACAATCACGGCAAACAGCGAAACCAGCACATCAAAAACGCGCTTTTTGCACATATCCCATGGCGAATACTGCGGAAGGCTGATCGTCATCACCGTCGTACCCTGAATCACACGGATGTTGGTCTCATGACCACTCACGTCTACTGCGGAAGTGACCACCGCAATCTCCAGATTCATGGTTTCCATGTTCAGCACGAACGTGTTGAAATTATCCGAGAAGCGCTGCATAACATCCGTAACCATCACCGTCTGCACGCCCATCGAAGCGGCACGTTCGGCGAAGTTCCCGCAATACGGCAATGTGGCGATGTCCCTACCACTGATCTTGCGGATTCGATCCTTGAAATCAGCAGGTGCGACAACGGCCTCCACGAGCCCGGTCCGCTTGTTCAAACCAATCGGGCACACCGCAATAGCATGATAATTCAGTTGACGCTTCTGGCTCAGGAATGCCAAAGCATGCTCAATGCCCTCAGGGGAACCAACCACCACGGTGCCATACGAATATGCGCCCTTTTCACGGCTGGACAGTACAAACTGGCGGATAGTCAAACGCTCCAGCATGGTAATCAGGAATGCGCACAGCAACACCAAGCCGGTATGCAGCAAAGGTATATAAACGTTGAGAATAGAGTCGATTGCACAAATCATCAATCCCGTGAAAAACGTGCCTTTGACCAGTAGCGCGTTCAACTGGTAACCGTCACCCATCACATGACGGTGGTACACGCCAACACTATGCAGGCAGTAGATCCAAATCAACGAGCAAGCAAGCGCATACAACCACAAACCAATATGGAAATGGAAACGGGAAGAATACAACACTTCCCCGCCCTGCCACACATATATGATTGCCGAAGCGGCAATAAATGAAGCCATGTCGCACAGAATCAAAAGAGCATTGCCGAAAAAACGCCAATAAGCGACGCTAAGCACCCGGTTACGGGAGGTTTCACTCAGATTCGTTTCAGCACTACCGCCTTGGAACATTCTTCTCTCCACAACTACCCCCCCCCCGATATTTCAAGGGGCAATAAACGAGGGTACACGAACTCCTATACAAAGCTATAAGGATAAGGACAGTGCCCGAAAGTAGACGTGATACGGGCCAACGCCGCACGCTACCCGATATCAGCGCAATGCAGGATACCGGACGTTCCCCGCTCCACCTACTACTGGATGACCGGGCATCCCGAGACGGAGCATGTGGATCCGATCGCCGGCGACGTGCGCGCGATCTGGCGCGACAGCCGCGAACGCTACGGCGCCAGGAAGATCAAGGCCGCCTTGGAAAGGAAGGGCGTCACCGCGTCCAGGAGACGCATCGGCAACATCATGCGCGAACAGGGCATGACGAGCGCGTACACGCGCAGACGATTCAAACCGCACGGTATTCTCGGGCATGGTTCCGTCTCCTGGTTTCCAACCGCGGTTCTTTCGTTTTGACGAATGAAGAAATCGTGCGCGGGACGCGGGCCATGCCTTTCACATCAAAGACGGAAACCCAAAGCGCGCAAGAATTCGGACATTATCGCTACCGCCGGATAACCGTAGATCGCCATGCCGGCTTTCATTAGATGCAATGCCATGTGCGCCGACTCAATAACATCCGGATTCTTGCCCATGTCTCGCCTATATATGGCAGATGCGAGCTTGTGCAGTTATGAAGACCGCAGTCGGCTCGTTACGAATGCGCAGACGGCGGCAGCGACCAGCAACAGAAGCGATGCGACGGCGAGCGCTTGGATTGCGGAGCCGGTACGGGGCATGTCTGGCTGCTTGGGCTCGGCGGGCTTACCAGGCTCATCTGGCTTGTCTGGCTTGACCGGCTCTTCTGGCTTGGCGATGGATTTGATGTTCACTGTTACTTGCGTGCTGATTTCATCATGGCCGGAGGTACGGAATTGCGGGTCCTCTCCCCCATCGGCGATTTCAGCATTGCGTGTTGCAGTGATGGTGACGGTTTGGCCTACCGCATCAAATGCTTTTCGCTTGGCGACTGCCTGCAGCGCGAGCTCGATCTGCTTGTTTAGAGCTTGCAGTTGCTCGACATCCACTACGAGACGATAGTCGGAAATACCGTTCAGTTTGGTTCTGGTGAGGTCTAGCAGACTGTCGTTGGTTAGCTTCTGCAAGGTTGAGCCTTGCTCAAGTTCCACCGTGGGGTAATCACTTGAGATAGCCAGCTCACTGATATTAAACATGCCGTCGCCACTATCTGGAATCAGGCCTGCCATGTCGGCCAAGTAGGGTGTGAGATTCTCCGTAGTGGAGAATGAGCCGCCCATGAGCACGAGCGTGTCAAGACCGGCGGGGATTGCGCCATGGTACTCACCGCCGCGAATGCTCACATGGCCGAGGTGTTCTGCATCGTTCAACATGCCGATCAGTGTTGGTACGGTGAATGTTCCTGCGGAAATACTGGCCTCGGCAGAGGTGCTGCCTGTTTCCGCGAACCGCATGAGCGTGGTGTTCGATGTGAAGTTACCACCTTGAATCCGCAACGCTCCACGGCAGTCGATTGCGGGATTATCTCCGCCGACAACCGTGCCCGATCCGGTGATGGTGAGCTGCATGTGGGCAGGAACGGTGATTGCCGTGGTATTGCTGGCGTTGAGCGCATGTCCGTTCAATTCGAGCGTGATCCCGCGCACCACTTTCGATGGGGTGACGGCGATGCTTTCCGTAGTATCGGTAAGCAATGTGACCGTATTGTTCTTCATCGACGTATGGCCAATCGCGTCTTGCACGCTCATATAGGTCGTGTTGCCCACTTGAGCGACCGGCTGCGGCTCATCTGCAAACGCCATCACGGGAAACAACAGCGTTCTCGACAATGAGATAATCAAGAAAAACGCGATAATCGCCGTCGAAAGCGTTGACAACATATGGATGTGGTTTGATTGCAGGCGTTCGACCGCCTGCTTTTCATGCTTATACATGATCGTTCCTTGCATGGAGCGGTGATTAACTATTTCAAACGCACCGAAATGCGTGTAGACCACCCTCAGCTTTGAGGGATAAAGAAAAAGCAAAATAACAATATTACAGCGTTGAAAAATTATCTCACATAATCTACATAAAAAGCAAATTCACTGCCGAAAGAAATTAGACAAATAGTAGAGTAACTAACTCTATATCAGTAGTATTGCAATTACGTCGGCAATTCCCCAGAAATTTTTTATACAAGTAAAGAGTGACAATAAACAGTAAAAGATACACCACAATTCAAATATTATAGAAAAGTTTTCTTACTTATACGTCAGTATTGCATGCAAAAACGACGCGATCCATCCAGGTGATACAAACACCCCATGAACCGCGTCATACCCCACTATTTCCCAGTGCATAACACTTTAGGGCAGAAGAAAATTCAAAAGCTCGACAAGAGCGAACCCAAAAAGCTCAGAGCACACCCTGAGCGCTTGGAGTCTGCGAACCAGAGCCAGAATCGCTGCCGGAACCGGAATTAAAACCGTTATTGCCGGGATTACTACCGGAACTAGGAGTATTGTCAGGCTTGGCATCAGAACCAGGATTACTACCGGAACTAGGAGTATCGTCAGGTGTAATAGGAGCCGAGGGAGTCAATCCGACGGAAGGCTGCCGCGTGTACTGGTAGTTGTACGAATTGCCAGTATTGCCCTGTTGCTGCTGTTGATTCTGAGCAGCCAACGCGTTCATGGAAGCATTCACATCATCAGATGCAGTTTGCAAATCCGTTATCGACTGGTTAATGGCATTAGTGTCGGTACTGTTGCCATTGAACAGTTCCAAAGCATGGTCAATGGCACTCTGCAACGTCACTCGCGTGGAATCATCCGCCACTTGGTACAGGCTATTATCAAGCAGTGACTGCGCATTATTGACGGCTGCTTCAAGCTTCTTCAGCGCATCAGCGTTGTCTTGCTTCTCCTTAGCCTTCTGACTGTTCGTAACGGCTGTTGCAGAATCATTCAAGGTCTTGGACTGGCTTTGCAACGTAGGCAGTTGCTTGTTCATGGCTTTACTGCGCTGGCGAAGTTCAGCGTTGCTTAAATCAGCACTGCACTCCCCTACCGTTGTAAGATTCTGCGCATCTTTCACTGCAGACTGCAACGTGGTCAGCGTTTTCGCATCCGAAACCTGATCGCTTTTCACATTCTGCAACGATTTAGCGTTCTTCAACGCCGCCTTATATTCCTTCACAGCCTTCTCATATGCCTTGGAAGACTTTTTGCACATGCTCAACGCGGTACGGTGTTGTTCGTTCCGTTCAAGTCCCTGGTCATACTGTTGGCGCTGCCAAACACCGAATCCAACGCCCGCGGCAACCAACGCCACTATGGCTACAATCGTAACGGTAATAATAATTGTCTTGCGATGTGACTTCTTCGGCGGAACCGGAACAAGCTTCAATGGATCATGCTCATCGTTTTCCATGTCAGACAGATCATCTGGCATGGGCAGGCTTTCAGGTATGAAGGTAGTAGAAGCAGAGGCAGGGGAATTCACAAAAAGCGGCATAGTGGAATCCGCAGAAGTGTCCGACTCTACCGGAGACGCGAACGAAACAGTTCTCTCGGCAGATGGTGAAGCATCAGCAGACTGTGTAAAATCGAGCGTTGCGGTCGAAAAAGACGTCGAATCAGGCTCGCACGACGAGGCGGAATCGTTTTCAGCACCAGAAATATGCTTTCCTACACTATTCGGAAAATCCTCAACACGAAGGTTTACCGTGGGCGCATCACTCACCGGCGTGGATGACGTGGCAGCGGTCATGCTTGTGGCTGCAGCCTGCGCATAAGCCGCATCAGATGCCTCGCCACGTTCCACAGCCGACTCAACTTCCGAAAAGGTGATCGGTGGAATATCCCAGAACGTATCCACCACATCATGCTCAGAAGCCGACTGCGCCTTGGTCTGCTGCTTGCCCTGAAAGTTCAGAGAGTCTCCCGACGAAACAAGATGCGACAGATTCGGCACAGTATTGTTGTTGTCACCCATGTTGATTCCTTATTACAACGTGAGACCGAAGCTTCACGCTCCGGTCTCACGTTCACGCCTTATACACTACTTGCGGCTACTTTTTGTGGCTTTTCTTCCGCGGAGCATCCTCGTAGTAGTAATAGTAGTTCGAATTGGAATGTGTCTTCTTCAGATCGTCATAGTTGAAGATAAAACCAAGCACCGGGACCTTGGCTGCATGCAAGGATTCGGAAATCTCCTTGAGTTCCTTCTTCTCGCACACGCCACGACCGGTCACCAGAACCAGACCCTTGGCCCACCGACCGAACACGACACCATCGTTGGAAACACTCAACGGAGCGGTATCAATAATAACGTAATCATACTGGGTCAAAGCCTGCTCGACCATAATACGCATGGTGTCTGATCCAAGAAGCACGCCAGCATTCGCCGGGCGTTTACCAGCAGGAAGAATATGCAGCTTCGGCTTCCAGTAGTTCTGCACCACATCTTTCGGAGACATCTGACCAGAAAGCACGTGCGCCAAACCGGCAGAACCTTCAAGACCCAAATGATGAGCAACGGAAGGATGGCGCAAATCAGCGTCGATCAGCAGCACGCGAGCACCATTTTCAGCTAAGGCCGCAGCCACGTTGATTGACATGGTGGTCTTGCCCTCAGAAGGCTGCGCACTGGTAATGACCAGTAGCTGCCCCTTGCCCGCAACCTTATCGGTCTGCAAGAATTCGATATTGGTGTGAATACGGCGGAATTCCTCAGCGATAGGGCCATTAGGCTGGCTGACGAGCACTGGGCGCTTCTCACCTAGGGAATTATCCTGAGGCACAGAACCCAAGGAAGACGCCCCAACCAAGCTGCGCACGTCGGAAGTCTCCTCGACCTTAGTGTTCAGCATGTCTTTCAGCAGTGCGGCGAACACTCCAAGCACCAGACCTGCGACCACACCGACCGCTAGATACAGCGGCTTATTCGGCGAGCTTGGGCTTTCAGGCACGCGCGCCCTCTGCACGATGGAGATCTTCACCGGAGACTTATCTGCTGCGGAATACAGATCGTTTTGAATCACGTTCTGCATAGACGCTGCCACCGCATTGGCAATGTCGGATGCCTGCTGCGCGTCACCGTCTTCCGCGGAAATGTTCACGAACGCGGTGTTCGTAGGATTGGTGACAGTCAGTTGCTCAGCCAGACTCTTCACTGAAGTATCCAGTCCAAGATCCTTGATGACTGGCTCAAGTACGGTTTCGGTGGTTGCCAACGTTGTATACGACGTGATCTGGCCGGCGATGTACGTGCCACCCGTGTACTGCTGGCTAATGCCCGCATCATCCCCCTGGGATGCATTGTACGTAGCCATAGCCTGAGCCGTGGCAGTATACTTCGGCGGAACCAAGAAGGTGTACGCAGTCACCCCGGCGAAAACCATCACAAATACGATGGCAGCGGTGACCAGATGCTTGCGAATGATACGCATCAAATCCATCAGCGTGATGCCGTCTTCAGAATCATCTTCAACGACAACCTGCTGGACGTTAGTGTTCTCTGCGGAAGTCACTGAACCCCTCATCTCCGTATGTCAAAAACCTTAAGGAATGCTACCCCACCCCCTAGAAATAGAGTCGGTTTTATCAGGCAGCAATCGATTGTTTCACTATTTATCCATACGAATGTGCCATGATAAAAAGCTGGAACACCTAACAGAGGGGGATTAATGTCTCAACATGCGAGCACTCACGCCGCCCGTTCTCACAAGCTTCGCAATACATTGCTTGTTATTACGGCACTGCTCATCCTGCTGGTCATTGCCGGGGGCGTTGTCGGTCTGAATTTCTACAAGCAGGCGAAGGAAGTCAAAGCTCACGAGGAGCAGGCGGTCTCGTCTCTTTCGGCCATCACCGACGTCAATACGTTGAAGGATGCGCAGGCGTCGGATGCCGCGATCAAGCAGGCGCGGACCCATACCGCCGCGGCAAGAGATATTGCCAATGGAACACTGTGGAACATGCTGTCGAAGATGCCGGTTGTGGGCGGTGATGTTACCAACGTGCAGGGCATGACGCAGGTGGTGGATGATTTGGTGCAACAAACACTGCCGTCACTCACCGATGTGGTACAACAGCTTGCGAACGCGCAGATCAGCGGCGAAAATGGCCAGTTGAATCTTCAGCCCATTGTGGATGTGCAAGACGACTTCTCTTCGGTAAGCAAGCAGGTGAAGTCGTTGAATTCGAAGCTCAGCAATCTGCCTGAGCCACGTATCGGCATGGTGAAGAAGGCATATTCGCAGAGTCGCAGCCAGTTCACCAAGGTTACGGACATGGTGGGGCAAGTGAACAATGCGCTACAGATGCTCCCCTCCTTCTTGGGACAGAACGGTGCCCGAACGTATCTGCTGGTGGCGCAGACCACTTCCGAACAACGTTCCGGCGGCGGACTTGTGGGCTCCATGGGTACGTTGCAGACCGATCATGGACAAATTCAGGTCGGTGAATTCCATCATAATGGAGACTTTATTAACGGCAGTAATGGCAATGCTTCGGAACATGCCGTGTTCAAGGGGCCTCTGGGATTCTCCTTCGATATTCGCGATACGTTCGCGGTGCCAAACATCGCCCGCAATGCGGAAATGATGAATGAAGCTTGGCAGCGTTCCCAATATGCTTGCGATGTTGACGGTATCGTATCTGTCGATCCGGTGTTCATCCAGAAAATGGTGGAGATCAACGGCAATGTGACGTTGGAAGATGGTACTGTGCTCACTGGCAAAAATACCGCTGAATACATGCTCAACACCATCTATAAGGAAGTTCCTGTATCTCTACAAGACACGTATTTCGAATACATCGCCTCCACCATCATGAACAACGCCTTCAGCAACATGGACATCACCAAGATGATGAAGGTGGCTAGAAGCATCGGCGAATTAACCAGGAACCGTCATTTCTACGCATACACGTTCCATGATGATGAAGCCAAATATTTCCAAGGTGCCGGACTCGCCAAGGGCACTCCAGACAGCGAGACCGATCCGGAAGTGGGCATTTACCTCAACGAACAGAATCCTTCGAAGTTGGGATGGTATATCGACCGTAAGGCACAGATTACCAAAACCGGTCAGAATGCCGATGGGTCGAAAACCTACCATGTCACCTACACGTTGACCAATACGCTGACTTCCAGCGAAATGGCCACCTGCACCGGCTATATTCTGGGCGGCGAGCAGGCGGGTGTAACGGGTAAGCCTGTTGCGGCTCCGGGAACGTCTGCGCAGCGTATGCTGTTTTACGCGCCAAAGGGTGGTTCCATCAGCGAGATCACCTCATCCGGAGACGTACGAGACCAAAGCAATGCTGTGATGGATGATCAAAAACTGGTCACCAATGTGGCTTATATCGCCCCCGGAGAAAGCGTGACTTTCGATTTCGATGTAACCACCTCGCCGAAGGCCGAAAGCGATCTGACCATCGATCAGACGCCATCCGGCAAAGTGACCAACGAGGTCAACTACCAGTACTGACCGATTTCGTGCCGGCGCTGACTGAAAGCGCCGGCACGAAATCGTCGACCATGACGGCCACTGTCATCTAAGCCCACATATTGTAGGTGGTAGTGGACTGCCCAGAACAAATCTGCGAGCGCACAGGCGCTATATCCACGCTGTAATGCTTTTTCATGCTTTTCAGCATGGTTCGCAGAGCATTATTGGTCTGGTTGGCCGCGATACGGAACTTGTCGAACGACTTGCCGTGCGGGTCATCGATATCTTTGGGAGTGGGCAACATCGGACGAATCATGGAAGAGACTTTGATAACGGATGCGAGACGCTCTTGGATGGTCAGTCCGCTTACCATGCCGTTTTGCGCGCAGTATTGGCACATGTTGGCGAAGTCGTTAAGCAGAAATGTATAACGGACCGCGCCTGGCGCGAGGGCAACGATGTCTTTGCGCTGTTCTTTCTCGAAGCAGAGAATCAGATCAGCACTCTCAGCCATAGATCGGGTGAGTCTGCGGGATCGGAATCCGCTTGGTTCAATGTTGACGCTGGTCATAAGTCTGGCACTGGACGGATCCATCTGGCATCGCGGAAGGCCACGCGTGCCGGCGCTAGAAACCTGCACAGTGGTGCCATCGAGGTAGCGAGTGAGCAGGAGTTCGCCCATAGGCGACCGGCAGATATTGCCTGTACAGACGAACATGATATGCATACCGTACACCCCTTTGCACCTCTACCTAACTTATGGAGACTACAATCCTCAATCTTACCTCAGGTATAGATATTACAATTTGGGGTTTAACTGTTCTACCCCTTAGGGGATACTACAGGAAACATATGCACCCCCGACAAAAGAACGTGCTTCTTTAGTTACAGGTTTATCGCAGAAGTTCGTTTCCGTCGCCACTTTCCGCCGCTATGCAATGGTTAGAGTGGCAAGCAGTGCGAGATGGTCGGAACCTTGAATCCGCTTGGTTGCAAGATCAGCTGCACGCACACCCTTGTCGTAAATAATATGGTCGATTTCGGCAATCGGAAATACTGCAGGGAACGTCATATGCAGACCCTCCCCCGCGCTCTGACCAGCGTCAGTAAAACGATCACCAAGCAAATATCTAAAACTTGCATGATCCCATGTGGAATTAAAATCACCCATCAAAACATACGATTCATTATTGCCATAATGCTGTAATTGAGCGATAGAATCCAAACTTTTATTCCATAAACCTTGATTTCTGGGACGCGGAGAAAAAGGATGTACCGACCCAAATCTCACTTTTCTTCCGTTGAGCACAACAGTTGCAGCAGGGATGCTGCTTGATTCTATAGGAATAAGATTCTCAGTTGTTTCCTGCAATGGATACGCACTGTACAGCACATTCACACCGCCATTATCATGCCATGTAAGCTGCGGAGTAACGGAATATGGAAGATAATCTGCGATTCCCTCATCGTTCAGTCTGTTCAGCAAATCCGAAGAAACCTCTTGCATTGCCAAGACTTCGATATGCTCTTCGCGTATTGTTTCAACGATTTGTTGCGCATCGGCAACACCCTGCTTCGTGTTGAACGTCATAACACGAACTGTTGCCATGGGCTGTGCGGCAGGGCTGGCAGCCGGCACAATATACCCCCAATGCCAAGCGACCTGTATGACCACGCATACCGCGCTCAATGCAGCCAACATCCTTCGTTTGCCGATACGGCGAATCGTCAGAGCAAAAACCGCAATCACAGCGGAAAGCAAACCCAGCCACGGTATCAGTGCAACAACCAGAGGCACATAGCGTTTGCCATCAAGATTATTCGGCAGCATGCGCAACAACATCGCCACCACAATGACTGCGGTGGCTAACCAAAGCAAAACCGTCAGCAACGTTGAACGCGTTTCGCAACGCGTTTCATTGCGCTGAACGTCGCCAAGTCGAGTCATGCGCGATCCTTTCCTGTTCCGCGGTAATATGGTGCGCCAAAATATGGACACTTTCCGGCATTTAAAGCCAATCAGTCATTTTCATCCGGTAACCTATTGGGCATTACAAAACGACGCTTAACAAAGAGGTAGTCATGAGCGAAGAAGCAATGCGAGAAGAAGTGGCGCAAGCTGTGGAAGTGGCCGCAAACAAGGCCGCCGAAGAGGAAATCAGCAAACTGACCGAATTCGAAAGCGCCATCGACGAGACGCTCGCCTCCGGATATTTGGACGATACGCTCACCGTCACCGACGCAGACGGTGTAGCGCAAGTACTGCCGGTGCTTGATTCCGAGCCGATCTCACACCTAATGGAAGGCTTGGAAGCCGTAGGCGGGAGCGCCAACGTGTTCGTGCACACCAGCGCGGGCGTGGTGGCCCTCAGCGTAGTGGAATACAAGCCCGACGAAGAAGAGTAGCCGTCGCAGCATGCACGGTCAGGCGGCACGCCTACGGTTGAGGGCGCGTTGCACGGTTTCATGCGTGGAACCGGCACCCTGGCCGCGCACGCCGAAGAACACCATTAGCACCATCACGAAACAGATTGCCGCACTGATACGAAGCGCCCACTGAATGCCGAACACGTTGGCAGCCGCATACACGGCTTTTTTGCCACCGAGCGCAGTCCAACGAAGAGACGTGAACGTCTCCATCAAAATCACCAACACCGGAGCGCCAATCGCGCCCGCAATCTGACGAACCGTATTCGTCACCGCGGATCCGGCGCTCACCTCTTCCGGTTCCAAACAATTCAGTGACCATGTGGTGATCGGCATCAACACGAAACCCATGCCGATCTGGCGCACAAACTGCCAAATCGACACCCACCAAATCCACGAGGTCATAGAAATCAAACTCATCATGACCGTGCCGAAACACAAGGTAATCGTGCCTACCAACGCCACCGGGCGTGCACCGAAACGGTCAAGTACCTTACCACCAAAAAACTGCGAAATGCACTGGCCCAAAGCACCCGGAAGCATCACCAGACCGCTAATCGCAGCAGAATAGCCACGGCAATCCTGAATGTACAGGGGCATGATCACCATAATCGAACTGAACGCGAAGAACGAGAGCGCGGCCGTGATCGTGCCAACAGTAAAACTACGATTCTTCAACACGCTCAAATTCAACAGTGGCGGCTGCGCTTCAGGATTTTCAATCTGCCTGCGCGCGCCATGAATCTGGCGGAGCACAAACCAAATAATTCCCACAACGCCAATCGCCATTGGCAGCCAAACCATAGGATTTACAAACGAATACGATTCAATATTCGTAAAGCCGAACATTAGCCCGCCGAAACCGAAAATAGACAGTCCAACGGAAAAAAAGTCAGCCTTCGCGGTTTTATCATTCTCACCGAAATTATGCAATCCAAAATAGGCAAGAAGCAGCGAAATTACGCCGATAATGGTCAACGTGAGGAAAATTGAACGCCAACCGTTCAAGTCCGTCTGCACACCGCCAAGCGTCGGGCCGATCGCTGGAGCCACGCTCATCGCCACACCAACCGTACCCATTGCGAAACCACGGCGAGACAGCGGATAAATCGAAAACACCGTGATCTGCAACACCGGCCACATCACACCCGTGCCAACCGCCTCAAGCAAACGCCCGATCAGCACCATCAAAAAAGTTGGACCAAGCCAAGCGAACAGTGAACCGATCGTGAACACAACCATGGAAACAAGCACGATTTCGCGCGTCGAAAAACGTCTCGTAAGGTATGCCGTAAGCGGCACCATCACGCCCATGACCAGCTGGAAAATCGACGTCAGCCACTGACCGGTCGTAACGGAAATACCAAAATCACTGACGATCGTCGGCAACGCGGCGCTCAACTGCAATTGCGTGAAATTACCGACGAACGTAATAAATGTAAGAACCGCAATGGAAATAAACGCCGTACGCGTTAAATGACCGTTCTGATATGATTCCTCTCGAGCAAGCGCTCGGGACATGCTTCGCTTCGCTGACATCAATCACCTTCTCCACATTCAAACGCACAAACTATATGATAGCCCGTATGACAGAGGCATGGATATTCGCCGCGGATTTCTGTTTTTGTCATTTCGGGGTAACGCTCCCCTATTTAGAGGTATCATGACACACGCAAGAGATAGGCAAGTTTTCGACGCAGGCAGCGTCGGGGGGGGGTGGAGGATAATGACAGTCAGGGCCATGTTCCACATCTGCATGGAGTTGTGGGGCATTTTCATATGCCTGATTTGCGCAGGCGGAATTTTCATTGCAACACCACGAAAAACCAAACGAACTCGCATCAAAATACTCATGCAGATCGCCTGCATGCTTCTTCTTGGAGCCGACGCGCTCAGCTGGTATTTTCACGCAGATGCAGGCGAAACCGCATACTATATGATTCGCATAAGCAATTTCTCAGTATTCTGCATCAACTATATTTTCATGAGTTTCTTCGCAACCTATGTTTGGTTGACAGTGAGCAAAAATCAGCATCGCAAACCAGCCGCATTGCATACCGTCTACGCATTATCCGTAATTGGAATTCTCTTACTTATCATCACACAATTCACTGGTCTTTTCTACTATTTCGATGACCACAATCTTTACCATCGCGGTAATTTCTATCTTCTTTCGCAAGCAATTGCGGTCTTGGGAATCGCATTATGCCTCTTCATGCTGATCTCATATCGCAAGAATCTTGAGCGCATTACTTTCTTTTCCATGATGTCGTTCTTCGTACTACCAGTATTGGCGACCATCTACCAAGCACTGGCATACGGTTTTTCATTGCAATGTTTGGCGATCGTGATTTCCACACAGATTATGTTCGTCATGGACACCGTGGAAATGAACATGCGATTCTACTCGCAACAGGCCGCCTACGAAAAAGCAAGGTACGAAGCCGAACATGACGGCATGACCGGTTTGCTGAACAAAAAAGCGGGATGGAAACACATGCGCAAATACTTCGACCGCATGGATTCGCACGACGAAGCGATGCTGATGTTCGTCGACATCGACGATTTCAAAATCATCAACGACACATACGGACACACGGTCGGCGATTTCTGGATCCGCGAGGTCGCATCCCAGCTTCGGCACATCTACCGGCAAGATGACATCATCTGCCGATACGGCGGCGACGAATTCATAGTACTTATCCGAAATACCGCCAGCGAACAGGTGCTCGAAACCACGCTGGGCATGTTCTTCCAACAGTTGACACGCGCCTCGGAACAGCGCGGGCAAGACGTGCATTGCAGCGTAGGCGTGTGCCGCGTTGCCGCCATCCGCATCAGCGGAAACAGGGATACCAGCAGAAACACAGATGGAGAAAACGGCGAAGATACCAGAGGCGGCGTGGATTTCGGCCAATGCGTCAAACAGGCCGATCTGGCGCTGTACGAAACCAAGCGATTCAACAAAGGAACATTCAACGTCTACAATTACGACCGCTCCTAGCCGGCATCCGCAATCTGCATCAGGAGCGGCCGGAAAGTGTGAGGAAGACGAGAATCACATTAAGCGCAACAATCAGCGAAACAACTGCCATATTGATCGCGAATTTCACCGGACCATCCACGTAATCGCCCATTAATGAGCTATCGTGAGTGTATTTCATCAGCGGAATGATCGCGAACGGAATACCGATCGACAGTACCACCTGCCCTATGATCAGCGCCTCCGTCGGATTCTTCGCAAACCACAGTACAACCAATGCCGGCACAAGCGTCACCACGCGGCACGCCCACATCGGCGCTTTGACCCGCAACAGTCCATGCATGATTTCGGCACCGGCATACGTGCCGACCGATGTGGAGCTCAGGCTGGAAGCCAGCAGTCCGACCGAGAAAATCGTGCCGATCACCGGCCCAAGCACCTGTTCGATGGCTTGTTGCGCACCTTCGATCGTATCCGTACCGGTCATGCCATGCAGTGAATTTGCTGCAAGAATCAACAAGGCCAGATTCACCGACCCCGCAAGCAATAATGCCCAAAACACGTCTATTTTACTGCCGTGCAACAGAGTTTTCACACTCGGTTTTGGCTGTCCTGGCGCATAATGATCGTTCACCAGCGTGGAATGCAAGTAAATCGCATGCGGCATCACCGTGGCACCCAGCATGGAAGTCGCCATCAAAACCGTTTCCGTTCCTTGAAAATGCGGAACAAGACCTTGCAAAACTTGCGCTGGATTTGGTGGATCAATAAAAAGTCCTGCAATGAAACCAAACGTGATCACTAGCAGTAATCCGATTATCATTCTTTCGAAAATATGATGCGTCGCACTTTTTTGAAAAATTAATAGTACTGTCGAAATAATCCCGATTATGCATCCGCCGACAAAAAGTGGTAGTCCAAATAGTAGTTTCAGTGCGATTGCGCCACCAATTACTTCTGCAAGATCAGTTGCGATGGCAATAACTTCCGCTTGCATGAAAAACATGAATCGGCCGCCGTCGCCAAGTCGTTCCCCTAAGATTTCCGGAAGACTATTTCCTGTGACAATGCCAAGTTTCGCGGATTGATATTGAATAAGCACGCTCATGCAATTGGCGAGCACCAGCACCCATACCAACAAATAGCCGTACCGCGCGCCGGATGTGATATTCGCAGCCACGTTGCCTGGGTCCACGTATGCCACGGCCGCCACAAAAGCGGGACCAAGCATGCCGGCAAGTGCATGCCCGTAATGCTGGTGAGATTGTGGTTGCGGAGTAGTTATTGCATTCTTTGAATCCATATTGTCCTCCATATCCGCGCAATGTTATAGCGCTTACCTGCATGGAATTGTTACGGCCGTTACGCCTCCCGCTAAACTGGTGTGGAGAACATCGCATATTCGATTCAAGGGGTTGTTTCCATGGCTACTTTCCATACTCCGATGGTTACGCTTTCCGACGGCAATCTGATTCCGCAGATCGGTTTGGGCGTGCTGCGCATCGACGATGAGGGCGTTACTCCCGTAGTTGAGAGCGCGCTGGAAGCCGGCTATCGGCACATCGACGGTGCCGCGGGATACAACAATGAGGCTGGCGTGGGGCGTGCGTTGCACAATGCGGGCTTCACGCAAGGCGAGCATCGCAAGAATCTGTGGGTGACCACGAAGCTGCGTGATTCGGAACAGGGGTACGATTCCGCGCGCAAGGCGTTCGACCGGCAGCTGGGTCTGCTGCAGCTCGACTACGTGGACATGTATATGCTGCACTGGCCGACGCCGTTCAACTGGCGTTCCGGTGAGACGTGGAAGGCATTCCAGGAGTTTCGTGCGGAAGGACGTGTGAGGTCGCTCGGCGTATGCAATTTCATGCCCGAACATCTTGACCGCTTGCATGAGGAAACCGGTGAATATCCGGCCGTCAACCAGATCGAACTGCACCCAACCTGGCAGCAGCGCGAGGTTGTGGAATACTGCAAGGCGCACGGCATTGCAGTGGAAGCGTATTCGCCGATGGCTCGCGGCGCTGATTTGAACGCTGGAAATGGCACGATCGAACGTATCGCAGCTGCGCACGGGGTCACCCCGGCACAGGTGATTCTGCGCTGGCATATCGAAAATGGAACAATCATCATCCCCAAGTCGACGCATGCGGAACGACAGAAGCAGAATCTTGATCTGTTCGGTTTCGCGCTTGCTCCTGAAGAGCATGCCGCGATTGACGCGCTTGATGGTCCGACGCGCGCAGGTCATGATCCGATGACGTTCACTTACGCCTGATATTCCCAATTCCGCAATTTCAGTGTGTTGCATGTATTATTTCAATACTTATGGCACGAAAGAATAATCGTAATTCTTATAATTATCGGAATATTGAGCAAGATGTGCGTGATATTCAGCGGGCTGGCAAACGGTTCAAAAAAAGTTGGATTAATGCTGACGGTCCGCTGGAACGCATTCTCATTCTGCTGGTCGTCGTTGCGGTAATCGGCGTCACTATCGGCATGCTTCTGCCGAAAGTCAATCCGACCGTAGGTGAGATTACCGGCGAATACACGGCAACCGGCACTGCCGCGGAAACGTTGGAAAAACTTACGGTTGACGACAATCCCAGCAAAGCCGGATATGATCGCGACACGTTCGGATTCCGAGAAACCGACAACGACGGCAATGGTTGCGACGTGCGCGAAGATGTGCTCGCCCGCGATTTGACGGACGTGCAATATAAGAACAGCCGCAGCTGCCAAGTTGCGTCGGGTACACTCGATGACCCGTATACCGGTCAGACCATTCAGTTCGTGCGTGGAGTGAAAACGTCTTCGGCGGTGCAGATTGACCATGTGGTCGCGTTGGAGAATGCATGGCAGTCGGGCGCGAACACGTGGGATCATACGAAGCTGTACCAATTCGGCAATGACATGTACAATCTACTGGCCGTGGATGGGCCAGCGAATCAGCAGAAGGGTTCCGCGTCGGCCGCGTACTGGCTGCCGACGAACGGCGCATACCGTTGCGATTACGTGGCCCGGCAGATCGGCGTGAAAGCCAAGTACGGGCTGAGCGTCACCACCAAGGAAAAGCGGGCGATGCTGTCCGTGCTGCATGGCTGCCCGGCGCAAAGCGTACCGGAGCGGTGAGGCGCGTGGCAGATGGCGGAGCGTAGGTGCGCGGTGAAGCGTAGGTGAGTGGCGGAGTCTCCCGAAATGTGTCACGATTCGAAATTTCGGCTGTTTTTTCGAATCGTGACACATTTTTCCTTCCAAAAAAGCAATACGGGGGTATAAAACGACATATTCCCAAGGAAAATGCCTCAAAAACACACCCCCGAACCGAAAGTGATGTGTCACGATCCAAAATTTTGGTCTTTTTTTCGAATCGTGACACAAAAAACAAGCCTCCTATATCCTGTGCGCAACCAAACGTATCGGAATGACGCGCGACGAACACGATTATCAGCGGCTTTCAAGGATTCCAGCGCCGATCGCCACAAAAGAAGCACAACACCGAGGAGTCGCGATCATGCGGAAAGCGGGCGGCCTCACGCGCGCACCCAACGAAACCGCATCAGTCAAGCAGCCTAAGCTTGCGGGCTTTCTGATAACGCAGCACCACTTTGCGCCATGGCAAGGGCGTGGTCACCCCAATCGGCCGACCGACGATCGAAGACAACGCATGGGCGACGTTCATGGCGAACGCGGCGCGATGCAATTCGTCGGACAAATCCAGCTGCGTGACCGAAAACACAGTCCAACCAGCGGCCGCAAGACGCGACAGCTTGTTCTGATCGCGCCGATATTGCGCACGGTCAGTACGATGATGGTCACCCTGATAGTCCAGGCCAAAACGATGCTCGGCATCGACAAGATCCAACGTCACCGCAGCGCCATTCGCAAAATTCACGCCGGGGACCACACAGTTCGGTTGCATAATCGGCAGGCCATAACGCACAAGAGTCAGCCTCATTTCGGTCTCCTTGGGGGAATCGCTGCCTGACTGCACGAGCGCCAACGCATCCAGACACTTGCTCCGGTATGGGACGTTCTCAGTTTTAACAAACTCAATCAGCCCCTTGCGAGTGGCGAATCGATGGCGAATCAACGACTCCGCAACCATGACGATGTCCTGGATACCCCACCGGCCGGCAGCCAAAGACCACGCCGGAACGGGCATAAGCACCGGAACTCCAGCAACCTCACGCACGTGTCGCGCGGACAAGCCCTTCCAGACATGCACGGTCACATCGGCCGACACCGATGTGCTTTTCTTCACACGGCCGCGACGAGCCGGCGATTGGGCGACCGTATGAAGTTTCGCCGGGGATTGCGGGAATTGGGAAGGCTGAGAAGCCGACTGCCGAAGACCTGGAATCTGATTCCGAGAAACAGCCTGGGAAGCCGGGAAATATTGAAAATCCGAATCCGGGAAATCCTGCCCTAAGCGGATAGAGTGCTCGGAATGGCCGAAAGCCGGACTTTCTCCACTCCATCCATAGTCCACGTCCGTCCCAGCGTAACCGCCTTGCGACGAACGCAGCGAAACAACGGAGCAATCACTATCTGCGGGCAGCTCGACGCCCCAAATCGCGAGCGCGGTCTCGTGACTTACGGGATGCCGCAACTCCACGGACTGGGCAATGCGGAGAATACGCCAGCTGGCTTCGGACAGGGTCGCCCGCTGGATCGGCTTGTATGCATCATCAGCATTCATGGCGTGCAATATAAACGATGGCAACGGTTTGATGTGCGTTTTTCCAAAGTTGTGGTCGGAGAACATGCGATTTGGGGCAGTTCAGCATGGCATGGCCGTAATTCCAACGATTTGGAGCGCAACAGCCCGTGGATAACCAATGGAGATGGTTCCAGCTACCACCGCAGCCTTTACAAGGGACGCGGCCTGGCACTTCCGGAAGTGCGGCAAACCGGTATTTCTTTTCGCTTGGGGAATCGGGGATGGATCAGCCTCAGCCCAGCCTTCAAGGCAATTCGGACCAATTCATCACGAACCAGCACAAACTAGTCTCAAGCGAGCCTTGAACCAGCTTTGGAGCGGAATCTTCCGCTATAAATGTGTCACGATTCGAAATTTCGGCTGTTTTTTCGAATCGTGACACATTTTTCCTTCCCCAAAAACAATACGGGGGTATAAATCGGCGCATTTCCAAGGAAAATGCCTCAAAAAACATACCCCCGAACCGAAAGCGGTATGTCACGATCCAAAATTTTGGCCATTTTTTCGAATCGTGACACAAAACAAGCGACACGGGCAGTACCGGAAGAGTAGGTCCAAGGCCTGCTCTGGAAAGGGCGGAGCTGGCGCACAGATAGCGTGGGCAGTGCCGGAAGAGCGGAATCAAGGCCTGCGACGGAAGCGAGGAGGGCACTCAGGGGAGGAGAAGGCATGCGGAAAGCGGGAGCACTAGGCGGCGCGAAACCAAACACGCGACACTAGGCACGGGTGGTGGCGCGGGCTATGATGCGGGATTGGGTGGTGATGAGCTCCGGTTCCAACGTACGGCTGCCGTCGATGCGGTTGATGATGCGGCTGACCGCGGTCGGCGCGATCCAGTCGAGGCAGGAATCCATGGTGGTCAGCGGCGGCTGGAAATATGCGGCTTCCTCGTTGTTGTCGAAGCCGATCACCTGCACCCGGTCGGGCACCGCGATGCCGTTCGCTGCCAAAGTGAACAGTGCGCCCAACGCAAGCTGGTCGTTGAACGCCACGATGCCATCGAAGGGGATGCCGGAGTCGACGATGCGCTGCGTCATGCGCGCGCCCGAGCCGATGGTCCAATCCTGGCCGACGTTGGGCACTAGCCGTGTGTCCAATTCGACGCCTTGGTCGGCACACGCTTCGAATATGCCTCGCATGCGCAGCTGCGCGTTGCCTTCCACGGCGTCGCGCAGCTCGAGGATACGCTCCGGATCGGTTCGCGAGCCGATCACCGCAAGATTCGTGGCACCGTGGTCGAACAGGTATTGCGCGGCGAGACGCGCCTCCTGGACGTCGTCCGGGGTGACATGGTCCGCCTTGCCATGCGTGGACCGCGCGCCCACGCAGACCAGCGGATAATCCACGTCCAGGTCCTCGGGATCGAGATCCTCGACTTCGGAGATGGACAGGATCATGCCGTCCGACACCGTGGCATTGAAGTTTCGCAACAGCGCGCGGGCACCCTGCGCGGATCCTTCCGCATACGTGGTGATGTACACGGAATAGCCGTAGATGCGGGCCGCGTCGATCACCCGGTTGGCCAGTTCGGCCAAATATGGCGCGGTCAGGCTCGGCACCGCGAGCGTGATGAAGCCGGTTTTGCCGCGATTGAGGTTGCGGGCCGACACGTTGACGCGGTAGCCGAGCCGGTCGATGACGTCCTGCACTTTTTCGCGCGTGGCGTCGGCCATGCGGCCGGAATGGTTGATGACGTTCGACGCGGTTTTGAGGGAGACTCCGGCCTCTTGCGCCACTTCACGCAGTGTGACGCGTTTCCTGTCGGACTTGTCCGGCTTCACTTCGGCCATATCTCCCCCTAACCGCATCCGTCATCGATATTCGACTTCCAACTTTACCGCCTTACCACGAGCACGCCGTTGCGGCGCACGGTGTACGAGCCGGGCTTTTCCTCCCGATCCGTCTGGAACAGGATGACCGGCTCGCCTTCGATGCCTTGCAATTCGACCGTCTTCTTGCCACGGGGCAGGTAGAAGTCGAAGGTGGCGTCGGCGGAGGCGCGCACGGTGTGCAGCACGTCGGCATTCTCCTGCGACGAGGCCGCGAGATATGCGCGGACCAGCTTCGTCAGATCGGCCACATCCAGGTCGCAGCCGACGAAATACGCTTCGCCGGAGCCGTACGGATTGCGGGTGACCGCGGCCGTGCCGTCGAGCTCCCATTCGTCCGCTTCCTCGCCGGCGTACGTGGCGAGCACCTGCGCGTGCTCGCCGGTGACGTTCACGTCGTTCTGCCACAGGCGGGTCGTAGAGCCGTCCATCGCAACCGAATCGTCGGCGGATGCCAGTCGAATCTCGCCCGGCTCGCCTTCGGCTTCGGCGCCGAGGATGTTGAATTCCTCGCCGCGGACGCCCAGCATCGAGCGCAACAGGCCATCGCCCGCGCCCGGGTATCCGCCGAGCCAAGTGTGGAAATGCTCGTCGATCAGTCCGGTCGCGTAGCCGACCACCACGCGGCCGCCGGCGGCCGCGAAGTCGGCCAACCGCTGCGTGTCGGCGGCGCTCAGGATCAGCACGGTCGGCAGCACGACGGTCTTG
>OLRG01000234.1_pt1 | contig 58862 bp, 63 predicted proteins | sample 1672331 | NCBI WGS metagenome assembly OLRG01 (sample SAMEA3136672, study PRJEB25190) | human gut metagenome
CCTGCTCGCCTGCGCCGGCTTGCGCATCGACCTTGGCGATCTTCACGCCGCCGCGATGCCAGGAGAAGCTCGCAAGCTCCTGGGAGCCGGGGCCCGTGTCGATCCTGAAGGCGGAGAACCCGGTCGAGACCTCGTCTGCGCGCGAGCAGATCTTGTTCCAAGTGCCCCCGATCACCTCGCGCTCCGCCCAGGAAGCGAAATCGGCGTTCGTGCCGTAGGTCGCCTGCGCTGCGGATCCGAGGTTCGCGTAGGAGAGCAGGATGTGGCTCGCGACCTGGTATTTGTCGTTGTCCATGCCGCTGCCGTCGTACCAGGAGTCGGGCCACATGGACTCGTCGAATCCGGGGGCGCCGAAGGAGAACCACATGGCGGCGGCCAGGTCCTCTGCCGGGCTCGTGGCATACGATCCTGCCGCCGGCGTTCCGCGCATGGGCTCGATGCAGTAGGCGACCTGCCCGTCCGCGCTCATGTCCGTGGTGTTGTATCCCGCATAGGGGATGTCGCGACCGATCGAGACGCTCACGTTTCCGGCGGCGTACGCGGGCGCGGGGACGATGGCGACGGACAGCGCGAGCGCCATCACCATGGCCACGCGCACGATCTTCGAGGAGGTTATCCTCTCCACCGTTTTCTCTTTCATTTCTCGCGACCTCCCCCTACATCGCGATGCTCTCGCGGCTCTGGGCGGCGCGCTCAGCGCCGTTTCCCAGGCGCTCGGAGCCTTCTCGCGCGCCGCGCGCCTTCTCGGAGAGGCTCTGCAGGTACTCGCTGCGGTTGCGGTCGAGCGCCTCCTTGATCTGCGCCGGCATGACGCGCACGATGTCCTTGGCGGGCTTTCCTCGCTCGTCGAGCACCGGCTGGCCGTCCTCGTCGAGCACGCTCTTCTTGAGCCACACCTCGCTATCCGTCAGAAGCGGGATGTCTCGGTAGTTCTCGCCGCGGTAGCGGGATTCGTTTACGAACATCGGGCTGAACTGGTAGTAGCTTACGTCAACCCCGTCGACTACCGTGCCCTTCGGCAGCGTCACGGAGTTGAAGGTGCGTACCTCTCCGGTCTCCCGGTCGGTGTACTCGATGTCGGTCCGCACGAAGTTCTTGTGGAGCGTGAGGTAGGTGTTCTTCTTCTCAGGCATTCCATGCCCCTTTCTTTGCATCCTCGCAGGCGGTTGTCGATGTGGAAGCCCGCCTGCCTATCCGTACCGTCGAAAGCCCCTCAGCCGTCCAAGGCGACCACCCCCTTTCAGAGATCCTTCCGACAAGATCAAACCCCGGATACGATGTCGCGCGCCCAAGCGCCGCTCTTGACGAGCGACAGGATCAAAAGCACGCACATCGCCAGGTACTGGAGCGCGTAGGTGAGTCCGGTCGCGATGCCGTCGATGGGGGTTCCCGTCGAGGTGCTCGCCCCGGTGAGCCCGCCCAGGATGAGCGGGAAGGCGATGAGCAGGATCAGGATGATGAGCCCCGCCAGGCACACCGCGGTGAAGTTCTTCAGGTAGCCGACGCCTATCTGGCGCGTGTCGTCGAGCGCCATGAGCGAGAGCGGGATCGGGCCGAACGCCGCCATGACGTAGAGCTGGATGGCGCGCGCCCAGCACACGACGAGCGCCACGATGTAGGCCCCGAGCACCACGACCCAGCTGATGACGGATACCAGGAGCAGCGCGATGAGGGCCGGAACGTCGTCGTCTTCGGTCACCACGCTCACGGCAGAGAGATCCATCGCGCCGCCCGCGCCGAAAAGCGCCATCGTGCGGTCGATGGCGAGCCCCACCACCGAGTAGATCGCCTCCATGAGCTCGAAGCTGTTCTGTATGAGGAACAGGAACACCGCGAAGAAGACCAGCAGGAAGACGACCTCCTTCACGCCGGGGAAGGAGGCGTTGCCGTCCATGCGCTGGCTTATCTGGATGAGCTTCACCGTGAACACCAGCCCGAGCACCCCGCATCCGATGGGAAGCACCGCGGCGTCCCAGACCCCTCGCGCGATGTCGTACATGGAGACATCTCCTGCGGTCGTGAGCATCTGCGAGAAATCCGCGCCGATGATGCCCTCGTAGCCGATGCTCGAGAGCACCGCCACCTGGTTGGTGAACATCCAGTTGCACGCATCCCGCAGAAGCCCGGCGAGCCATGCGTTCACGTCGTCGGCGATGCTCGCGTAGGCGGGAGACGCCGGGACGAGCATGAGCGTCGCGAAGAGCAAGGTGGAGGCGAACGCGATGCGGAAGCGCCTGCCTGAGATCATCGCCGCCACCCGCCTCATAGCGCGCTCAGCTCCCCGGATCCGCGGTCGAGGGAGAGCTGCACGATAGTCGAAGCCGCGTCGTTCAGGTGGAAGGACGTCGTGAGGACGTCCTCGTTGCAGTCGATGTAGACCTCGCCGTCCCAGGTGGCGAGCGTCGCCGTCGGGGATGCGATCGACGCCCTCTGCGCGATGGCGGAGGCGATCTCGGGGTCCTCGGCATCGAGGAGGTCGTTTAGCTCTGAGGGGTGCGCGGCAAGCTCGAGCCCGGCATCGGAGCCTTCGGCGATGAGGTAGCTCTTCGACAGCGAGAACGCGTCACAGGAGATGCTCTTTCGGCCTCCCGCATCGCTTATGGAGAGCAGCGTCTGGGAGGCGGCCTCGCCCGCCGAGCGCGTGAAGGATATCTGCGCCGAGACGCCGGCGTCGCCGGACTCCTCTGAGAGCACCTCGTAGTACATCACCTGCACCCCGGCCTCTCCAGACTCGACGATCGTCGAGTCTGAAAGCGCGAGCGTGCAAGCGCCGTCCTCGCTTTCCCAGGTGGTGCCCGCATAGCCCGCGAGCGACTCGTCTGCCTTCTCTGTCTTCTGGCTTCGCTCCTCTACGGGAACGACGGCCTCGGGTTCGCTCGGCTCTATCGCGCAACGCGCGAGCCCTGCCCCTATCAGGATCGCCGCGGCGCCCGCAGCGCATACTGCCATCAGCTTCGTCTTCTTGTCCATCTTCTTGCTCCTTGCCTATCGATACGACAGGGCGCAGGTGAAGCTCGAGATCCCGCTCGCGATCTTCACGACCTCGCCCCGATGGGGCGCGTGGATGTAGCGGTCGCCCCCTATGTAGATGCCGACGTGCCCCGTGCGGTAGAGGATGTCGCCAGGCTGCGCCTCCGAGAGCGCGATCTTCTTGCCCTGGGCGTACTGAGCCTCGGTGTTTCGCGGGATCGAGATCCCCGCCTGGCGGTAGCAGTACTGGGTGAGGCCGCTGCAGTCCAGGCCGACGCCCGGCGTCGTCCCGCCCCACACGTAGGGGACCCCGAGCTGGCTGTAGGCGGCGGATACGATCGCATCCGCCGAGAGCGCCCCGGACCTGAAATCCTCCAGGCTCATGCCGTCGAAGCGGTAGAGGCCGTAGGTCTCCATGACGGATTTCAGGCTCTCGACGTAGCTCGAGCTCGTCGCCCATCCCGCGTCCTTGAGCCCCTCGGCCATCTTGTCCGAGTCGTGGCTCTCCATCGCCTCGCGTATGAGCGCGTTTCCCGCGTAGCGATCGGCCTGCAGGAAGACGCGGCTGCGGAAGCGGATGCACTCCGCGTCGCCGACGAAGCTTATGAAGTCCGCCGTGACGGTGACCTGCTCTCCGCCGTACTCCTCGCCGGTCCTCCACGAGCTCTTCCCCGCGACCTCCTCGCACAGCGCGTACGAACTCGCCCACTTCATGCCGAAGAGGTTGTGATCCTGCGTGGCGAGCCCCGAGAGGTGGTCGCCCTGCCCCGACTCGACGATGATCTGCGCGATCGTGCACCCCGCGGGATGCCCGTACTCCTCCTGGCATGCGAGCGCCTCCTCGACCATCTCGTAGGTGATGTAGGGCGGCAGCCCCTCGAGGGACGCCTTGGAGGCCTCGTTTTCCCAGAAGCCGAAGAGGGCGCTCACGATCTGGGAGACCGCGAGCACGGCGAGCAGGAACGCCAAGATCGCCGCGAGCACGCCCGCGACGGGGACGGCGGCGGACGACACCGCGCCGACGATCGCGCTTTTTCCGCCGACGGATGCCGCAGCCTTGGCGGATGCTGAGGCCTTGGCGGATGCCGCGGCCGCCTGGGCGGCAGCTGCGCGCTGCGCCCTCGCGGTGCCAACGCGCCCGAAGGCCCCCGCCTTGGCATGCTTGCCGGCGCCCTTCGGGGGCTTCTTCTTCCCGGAGGCGGCGGAGGCCTTCTTCGAGGCTACGCGCCGGGCGATCACGGAACGGGCCGCTCGAACGGTTTCACTCGCGCGCCCAACGCCGGAGAGCTCCTCGGTGTCGTCGGCCTCGGATGCGGCGGCGTCGGCGATCGCGCGCTTTAGGTTTCCCCCGGCCTGGGCGGCGAGGCCTGATCCCGCCTTCGCCTTCCCCGCACTGGCAGAGGAGGGTTTGGAAGAGCCCGCCGCGCGCCGCCCTCGAGCTTCTCCTTCGGGCGCAAGGACGTCGGAGGCGCGCTCGCGGGCGCCTTTGACGATTCCCGCCGACAGGGCGTCTGGCCGCTCGCCCGAGCCGAGCGCACGGGGCTCGGCACGCCCCGTCGCCTCGGAGCGCATCGAGCCATCCGAGTATTTCGCGACGCTCTCAGGCATCGCCGCCCTCCCGGGCCCGCGCGAATGCCTGGGCGCGCTTTATCTGGGCTATCTCCTCGGGCTTGGTGTTGAAAAGGTCGTAGAGCGCGCCTTTCGGGAAGTCGTCCTTGAGCGGCACGCGCACGCCACCTGCCACCAGGAGGCCCTCGCCGGCTTTGATGGAGTCGTCGATGTAGCCCTCCTCCTGCGCCGAGAGCGCCAGCAGGTCCACCCAGCTCTTGCGATCCAGGTGGCTCTGCTTGTGCAGGAGCACGAAGTCGGAGTTGAGGACCATGTTGCGAGCGTCCTCGTGCTCGAGCATGTAGGTCGAGTTCTGGGTGATGCCCGTGCAGATGAGGTTGAACTTGCGCCCCTCCGCCCAGAACTTGGAGAAGTAGCTGATGATCGCGGGATGCCCGAAGAGGCTCTGCACCTCGTCGATGTAGAGCCAGGTGGTCACGCCGCGCTCGAAGTTCGCGTACATGCGGTTTCGAACCGCCTCGAGGGCGGTGAGCATGCCGAACACCCTCATGTTCTGCGAGAGGTCCTTGAAGTCGACGTTGGTGATGCGGTTCTCGAAGCCCACGTTGCTCTGGTGGTTAAAGAACGACAGCGCGCCCTTCACGTAGCGCTCGTATCGGAGCGCGATGTCGCGCGCCTCGGGCTCCTCCTGCTCGAGCAGCAGCTCGTAGAAGTCGCCGAGCACGGGCAGCCGCCCCTTGTCCTCGCAGCGCATGTAGGAAAGCTCCACACAGCGGCTGATGATCGACTTGTCCGCCTCGGGAAGCCCCTCTCGCCCCTCCGCCATGGTCGCGCTCGAGAGCGCCAGTATCGCGTCGATCTTAAAGGCGAGCTGCGCCTGGTTGGCCTTATCGGCGACGTCGGAGAGGTCGAAGGGGTTCATGAACGTGTCGGTGTCCGGAGAGAAGCGTATGCAGGTCCCGCCCGCGGGCTCCACCACCGGCGCGTATTCCCCGGCCGGGTCGAAGACGATCACCTCGTCGTCGGGATACGCGAGTATCGTGTTCATGATCTCGCGCTTGACGCTGAAGCTCTTGCCGGAGCCCGGCTTGCCGCAGACGAACCCCATGGGGCTCGCGAGCTTCTTGCGGTTGCAGATTACGAGGTTGCCCGACTGCTTGGACTGGCCGTAGTATCCGCCGCCTTCCTGGTTGAGCTCCTGGGAGGCGAAGGGCATCTGTATGGCGATCTGCGCGGTCGTCATGTAGCGCGACACCTCCACGTGGTTCAGGCCCAGCGGCAGGATCGAGTTCATGCCCTGTCGCTGGCGGTACGCGAGCGGCTCCACCTCGATGGAGCGCTGGCGTGCCGCCGCCATGATCTGGCGGGTCTGGTGGTCGAGGGAATCGGCCGCATCCGCGTAGGTGAACACCAGCCCCGTGTAGGTGAACAGGCGCTGGTTCTTGTTCTGGAGCTGGTCGAGGAGCTCCTCCGCCTCCTCTTTCGAATGGGAGAGCTCGGGCGGCAGGATGGAGAAGTCGTAGCCCTTCTTCACCGCGCTCATCTGCTCGTCGATGACCTCCTTGTCCATCCAGGCGATGCGCTTCTTCACGTAGGCAACGGCTGCCGCCTTGCCCATGGGGTGGACGTGCAGCGTGACGTTCAAGGGCATGGGAAGGTCGACGATGTTCGCGATGCAGTCGTCTTCCAGGTCGCTGCCGAACGCACGGAACACCATCACGCGGCACCAGGTTCCGTCTGCGCGGTAGCAGTCAGCGCGCCCCTCCGGCTTGAAGTCAAGGACGGACGGCGCGATGAGATCCTTGGTGCGCAGGCCGCTTTCGTGGGACAGTTTGTCCCACGAGAACGCCGGCTCAATGCCCGGGCGCAGCTGCGACTGGATGAGCTCGAGACGCTCGGCCCCGTCGAGCATGCGCGCCTCGCAGCGGATGCGCGTGAGCGTCTGCTGCACGTCGCCCCGTGCGCGCGCGAGCCTGGGCGCAGCTGCGTCGATGTCGTCCGCCCCCACGAGGAAGGTGAGGTAGCGGTGGCGCACGAGATTCGAAACCCCCTCGCGCATCTTGTCGTTGAGGATGCGGTTGTACTCCTCGACGTATCCGTCGATGCGCGGGTCGCTCTTCTCGAAGAAACGCTTGCGCCCGATCTCGCGCTCCGGGATGGGCGTGTTGGTGATGGTGAGCTGCACGGAGGTTTCCGCGCCGAAGTAGTCGTAGAGCTCGCTCATCGCCGCGAACACCGACTGCTGGTTCTCCTCGCGCGCCGACTGGTAGCTGATGTCGCCGAACTCGATGGTCTGGCTGAACAGCCCCTCCTCGACTTGGGCGGTCCCGTCGGCGTACAAGGCGTCGTAGCCGATCGCGGAGAGGACGTCTTTTGCCTCGGCGCGTGCGCGCCTCTTGCGGCGTGCCGCCTGCTCGACCTTCTTCTCCTCTTTCTCGAGCCCTGCGGTTCGGATATGCGCGCCGCGCACGGGCGGGCCGCCCTTGGGCCGAACGGCATTCCGCTTCGTGCTCTTCGCCTTTTCTCTGTTCTTACCAAGCCGGAGCATGCAGTTCCGCCCCCTTCCTCTTCGCCTTGCGTTTTGCCTTGCGCGTCGGGCGTCCCGGCGCAGGCGATGCCTGCGCGCCCTCGAGCGCGGGGGTGGAGCGGTAGAGTATCCTCTGGTCCTCGAGCCGGAAGTCGAGCCAGAGCGGGACGAACTTCTCGAATTTCAAGTGATGGGGCCTCCAGAACCCCGCGAGCCAAAACGGCATGGACGCGCACATGACGGGCAGCGCCGCATCGCGCACCTCTATCCCGAACACGAGTCGGCAGATGGCTGCGACGCCGACGGCGGAGGCGAGGCCCCCGACGAGGCACGCGAGCGTGCGGGCCGAGAGCTTGCCGACGATTTTTTCGGTGTATTCACCGATGTCCTTCTGGACCCTGACTGACAGCATTGCCAGGCCCTTCCTAAGCGGGGAGCCACGACGTGTCGAGCTGCCCGAAGTAGATGGCGGCGGCGATGATGATCGCCCCGCCCGCGATGGTCGAGATCGCGCTTGCGATCTGGGCTCCGCCCTGCTGCTCCCGGATGGCGAGTCCGAGAGAGACCGCGCCCCAGACGACCAGGAAGCCGCCGAGGAACGTGACGCAGCCGGAGACGAGTCCGATGATGTTTGAGAGCATCTTGGCTCCTTTGCGTTTCTTGCTGTGGGACGACCGCGCCCGGTGGGTTTGAGGCGGCCGCCCCGGTTGGTACAATTGGTCTTGGAGCGCATCGCGCGCCCCTTTGCATCCGGGACGGCGCGCGGCTGGCCTGTGTGGAAGCTGGCCTCGCCGCGCTTATCCAGGGAGCGTCGGATCCCGCCGTCCCGTCTCTCATCTCATGGGGCCATCACCGCCTTTCCTCTTCCGATATTCCAGGAAGTCGAAGCGCGCCTCGTGCTTCGCGCCCGCGTGCCCGGGGTCGACCTCGGGATAGGAGGGGTGCTCCTCGATGCGGTACTTCGCGCCCTTCAGGGGGTAGGTCCCGCTGATGAGCACTATCGACTCGTCGCGCGGGAGCCTGCCCACCTCGTCGGGCGTCATGAGGTCGCGTTCGATCACGTTGTAGTTCTGGGTCGTGGAACGGTTCGCTCCCCTCGAATCGCTTTCCGTGAGCACCTTCACGGTCTGCTTGCCGATCATCTTGGAGACCATCTCGTTGGTCTCGGTCGACTTGCCGCCCAAAAACACCACGGTGTCGCAGCAGTCCAGGATGGTCTTCGCCCCCTCCTTTTTGTATGAGCGCTCGAGCTGGCTCGCCGACTGCAGGATGATGCTGAAGCTCACGTTGCGGGAGCGCGCCGTGGCGATGGCGCGCTCGAAGTCGGGAACCGTGCCGAGGTTGCCGAACTCGTCGAGCAGGAAGTGCACGGGGCGCTTGAGCGCCCCTCCGAAGCGATCGAGCGCCGTCTTGTAGAGCACGCTCGTGGCCTGCCACATGAGCAGCGCGAAGAGGAAGTCGAAAGTCGAGTCCGAGTCCGACATGCTCGCGAAGATGGCGTGGCTGCCCTCTCCCGAGCCGAGAGAGTCGAGCGCCATCTCGTCGTATGCGACGAGATCGGAGACCGCATCGACCGAAAGGGGCTTCAAGCGCACGTTGCAGCTAATGATGATCGACTTCAGGGTCTTCCCGGCCGCCACCTTGAAGGCGCGGTAGTTCGACAGCGCGAAGTCCTCCTCCGGGTCGCGGGGCTCGGCGATGCGGACCCAGCCCCAGTCGCCCCCGTCGTCGAAGGGGCGCTCTTCCCGCGCCTCGCGCCCGCGCCCGCGCTCCATGAAGCGCATGCCCGTCTCGAGCTCCTCGAATATGAGGTCGAGCGGGCTCATGTAGGACTCGTCCTCCTCGCGCGCCTCCGCGAGGCTCAGTAGCAGCATGAGGGAGTTGAGGTTTCGCTCCTCGGGTCGCGCGTGGTAGACGAGGTAGGCCACCAGCGCCGTGTAGAGCAGGCGCTCGGAGTTCTCCCAGAAGGGGTCCGACCCCTTGCGGTCGTCGGGCGTGGTGTTCTTGATCAGGCACTCCACGAAGACGAGGATGTCGGCCTGGTCCTTCACGTATGAAAGCGGGTTGTAGTGCATCGAACGGGAGAAGTCGGTCGTGTCGAAGGTCCGTATGTCGTAGCCGGCGTCCTCGAGCATCCAGCCGACCTCGCCGAGAAGAGTCCCCTTGGGGTCGGTCACGAGGAAGTCGGCGTTTGCCTGCATGAGGTTGGGCTTGACGTAGTAGCGCGTCTTGCCGGAGCCGGGCCCGCCCAGCACGCACACGTTTCGGTTGCGGTCGTGCTTGAGGTCGAAGCGCCGCGGCTTGAGCGCGAGCGCGAAGTCCCTCGAGAGCAGGATGTTGTTCGAGGGATCCTTCGAATCCATGAACGCGCGCCCCTCCTTGAGGGTCCCCCAGCGGGCGGACCCGTGCTCCTCGCCCTGGCGGTACGTGCCCGCGCGCACGAGGCTGCGCGCCCAGACCGCCCAGGGTATGCATGCGGCCATGAGGCCCACGGCAAGCGCCATGGGCTCCGCCGCGAGCCCCGTTTCGGGAATCGCCGACAGCAGGACTGGGGCGTCGCATGCGGGGAACCCCGACGCGGCGGCCGCAGCCGCGAGCGCGTCTCCGGCGCAGAAGCAGGCGGCGCTTGCGGCACCCGCCGCGAGCGCCTGCGCAAGCGGCCTCATTTCGCCCTCGTCTCGACGCCGCGCGACACCTCGCGCGACTTTCCCTTGGCGGCCTCCAGTCGGGATGACGCCTCCCTGGCGCGCGCCGCCTTCTCCGCGATGGGTTCGCCCTTGATACGCTCGCGCATCTGCGAGAGTTCCTTTCCCGCGCGCTGGGCGGATGCGCGCGTGGTCTTCTCGAGGTCCTTGAAAGCCTCGTTCACTGCGGGCGCATCCTCGACCATGAAGACGAGATGCTCGCCCTCCGGCATGGGCGCGAACTCGTGTCGGATGCCCTCGCGCGAGAGTTTCTCGTCGATGACCTGGCGGATGGTCTCGTACTCGGGAAGCGCTGTGAATTCGGACAGGTCGAGCTTTGCCCACTCGGCCACGCTGCGGCCAGGTTCGGCCCCGCCTTCGATTGCGTCTTCGCCGCGGGCGCGCCTGAACGCCGATGCGAGCCGCTCGCCGCTGGCCATCATGGCCGCCTCGCCGGCATCCTGGCCTATGCGGATCATCCAGTCGACGAGTTTCTCTCCGGAGTCGTCGCCGAAGTCGTTTGTCATGCTTCTTGTCCCTTCCTCTTGGTGGGACAGACTGTCCCAGTCGCTTTCCGAAAACAGAGAAGGCGGGGTGAACCCGCCTTCGTAAGTGTGTTCAGCGAAGCTCCGCCCGCGCGCCGCGCGTGGGCGTCATCGCCGTTTTGTTCAGTTGCTGGATGGAATCGCGTGCGCGTCTGGCGGCATCCTCGATGCTCGGAACCGCCTCCATGTACTCGAGGCGCTTGCACTGCTCTGGAGTTGCGCGATGCATGCACTCTATCGCATGTGAGAACCTCTCGGGCTCCTGCGCGATGCGGCCGAAGGACCAACTCTCGAAGGCGAGCCAGCCGGAGTCGGTGCGCTTCAGCGTCCACCACTCGTCGCCGCCGTCGACCTGCTGCACGAAGGCGAGATCCTCGTACACGATCCCCTGGCGCAGCGCCCAGTTTCCGTGCGCGAAGAAGCCGCGCAGCTCTTCCACGCTGCCGGCCTTCGCGAACTCGTAGGGGTATTCCTCGAGGTAGGGGTCGTCTTGCCAGGGGTATCCGCCCCGCCTGAGCCAGCCGTTCTCCTGGCATTTGTCGGCGAGCTCCCGCTTGGTTCTCTCGTCGGCTTCCTTCAACCTGTCCGTCATCGTTCCTCCATCGCCTTCCGGAGTCGGCTGCCATCCGCACGCCGACTGCCCTCGATTCTTGTCGCGATTTACTCACAGACTCGCCGATGGCGTCGGCGGGAGAAGGCGCCGTCGTCCCGGCAAGTCCCGTCGGTCACATCCTTGACGCAATCCTCATATCCGGCCCCGTGAGGTGGATGGGGATGGTGGTCTCCGAGAGCCGGCTCGCGATAGCCTCGGCGGTCTCCGTCTCTCCCTTCCTTCCAAGCCTTTTCGATAGCGCCTGGGGCGAGTAGTTCGAGGTGAAGATGGTCGGCCTCATGTTTTCGTATCGGGCGTTTATCACAAGGAACATCATGTTCGAGGACCACTCCTTGGCATCCTCTTTGCCGAGGTCGTCGAGGACGAGGACGTCGCATGCAGCGTATCTGGAAATGACCGAATCGGTCTCCCCGTTCCCCGAGAAGCTCGCCTTGATCCTCTCGAGCATCGCCGATGCCGTTGTGAACACCGTGCGGTAGCCGGCGTCCACGAAGGCGTTCGCCAAGGCTGCGGCTGAATAGCTTTTCCCCCTTCCGACCGAGCCGTATATGTAGAGGCCTCGCCCTGCGCTGCCCTCGAACGACTCGAGGTAGTCGATGAGGTCCTGGTGCTGGACGGTCGCGCCGAGGAACCGCTTCGGGATCCCCGCGCGCTTGCGGCGCTCGGCCAGGCGCGCTTCCCTCTTCGCGGCTTCCATCCTCTCGGCTCGCGCCCTTTGCCCGCGTGCGCCCTCGCAGTCGCATTCGCGGAACCCCGCGACGATCCGCCTGGCGCCGAACTCGACCACGCATGGAGCGAGGGGGCGCCCGCAGTATTCGCAGCAAGCCTCCGAATGCGTCGGCTTCGATTCGCCCATGGCACGTCCTATCTGTAATCTTTGTTTTCCGTCTTTGTTATTAGCTGGCAAGGCGTCAGGGGTCGGCATGGCGTCTGGTCATGCAGAAGGCGGCACGGGCACGGCCTGCGGTCATCCGATGGCATTTCGCCATGCGTCGACTGGCCGGCCCCCTCGATTGCCCCCTTCGCCCTTCGGGCCGCCTCGAAGTCTATGCGGTAGACCTTCGTCTCCCTCCCTTTGGAAAGCTCTTGGCGGCCTACCTCGAACACAAGGCCCGCCTCCTCGAGCTTCCTCACCGCTCGGACAACGCTTCGCGTGTCGACTCCGAGAATCTTGCCCAGATGCGCCTTGCTCTCGAAGTAGGGGGATCCGCTTTCGCAGAAGCCGTAGATCCGGGCGTACACAAGGAGGGGGAGGCCTGTGAGGCCGAGCCCCCTCGTCATGAACTCCCTTACGATGATGAAAGCCTCGTCGCTACGCTCCGCCATGTCGGTCGTTCCCCGCGTCCCTAGACCGCATTGCGCTTGCTCCACTCGAGGAGCTCGTCGCGATAGGCGAAGAACCCGCGCTTCTTGCCGTTCATGCGCCTCAAAGGCAGGGGGTCGTCCTCGCGCTTGTGCCACTCGTAGACGCTGTTTCGGCTTACGCGGAACAGAATTGCAATCTCCTCGACCGAATACGTGTCCTGGACAAGGACGGGCGTCTTGACGAAGACGCCAGATGTTTTTCTATCAGAAATCATATCGAGTGCTCCTTCCGAAGGCGGCGGAACGCGGCAGCGCGCGCAAGAGCGCCGTCAGCATGCCTACCGCCTTCCAAGGGCCCGGTCGACAGCTTCGATATCGAAGCGAATGGTCTTCGCGCTGAGCCTCACGCAGGGAATCGAGCCCTTGCGGGCCATCGACAGCACCCTTCTGGGCGTTATTCCGAGATGCCGGGACACTTCCTCCGCATCAACGAGGTCGGACAGCGATTGGCTCGATCCTCCGAATCGCCGAAGGCCTCTGATGCCGTCTTCCGATACGTCCATGGGTTTCCTTTCGTCTCCACAAGGCGCTCTTAAAGCGTTTCGAGCACCGATAGCTCCAATAAAGTCCTTTCGGTCATGTTCGAGCCGGAGTCGAATGGGGTCAAAACGGGAAAAGCGGGCTTGTCCCGCTAAGTCCCTGCATGTCATTCGTTGACGAAATCTGCGCAATCCGCCGCAAGCGCCACCCAGGTAGTAGTTTTGCTTTATGTGCCTTGATTTTCGGGATGCGTCCTGCAACTTGAAGGCCTTGGCCGCAGATAATCGAGATGATGAGGTGGGGACCTGACAAGGAAGAAGAGAACGGCATAGCAAAGCGGCCCCGTCCAATTCGGAGGGCCGCTTTGCTGGTAGGGGAACTCGCCAGACGAATCGTGGCTATTTTGGAATATGAGCCGGCACAGCATTGTCAAAGGCGATGAGGCCGGTCGCTTGGTGATGCTGATCCCTTATCGAAGGGAATCCTGAATCCGCCCTAGGTGGGAGGAGAGCTTCTCGAAAGAATCCGTGGAGATGCAGTGCTCCATGCGGCATGCCTCTTTGGAGGCAACTTCCGCATTCACCCCGGCGTTGGCGAGCAGACGCTCGAAGAAGCGGTGTTTAGATAGCGTCTCCTCGGCAAGGTGCTTTCCAGCTGCGGTCAAGCGAACGTCGTGATCGACCACCTCGACAAGGCCCTTACGAGCCAGGTTGCCGAGCGCCTTGGTGACGCTCGCCTTCGAGAAGCCCAGGCGCTCGGCGATGTCCACGTTGCGGCACGACCCGCGCAGGCGGCGGATCACGAGGATGGCCTCGAGGTAGTCTTCGGACGACTTGGTTGTCGCCCTGCTCCGTGAGCCGCGGCTCGCATCGGCTTCATCCCTCATTCAAATCATCCTCTCGTTCGCCTAGTCCCTGCAGGCGACACGGCTTCGCGAACAGTCCGCCGCACGAGCCGACCCCGCATCGGCGAAGACGATGGGGCCGGCCGATTGGCGATGCCGATCCCTCATCGAAGAGAATCCTCGATCCGCTCCAGGCAGGAGGAGGGGTTCTCGAAAGAATCCGTAGATGCACTGCTCCATGCGGCACGCCTCTTCTGCCATCCGGGAAGGGACGTGGAATCGGCTTCCGCTACGTCGAGTGAAGGCAACTAACGAACGCACCCCATGAACCTAAGGACGCTTTTGCTGGATCCGGGCGCCCGCAGGTCGACCTTCTCGCAGCCGTCTCGCCCCACCATCAGAGCCGAAGTACAGACCTTGAACAAAAACTCAAGGTCATGGGTGATGACAGCCACGGGACGGCCTTTGGCAAGCTCCTCGATGAGTTCGGCAATCCTCGCCATGTGCATGAAGTCGAGGCCCGATGTCGGCTCATCCAGAACGACGATCTCCTTGCTGCTCAGAAAGGCGCAAGCCAGCGCCAAACGCTGCTTCTGGCCTCCTGATAGGTTTTGCGGATGCTCGGTCCTCTTGTCCCATAGGTCGATGGCCTTGACGATGCGCGCTGCCTCGTCAAGGCGGTCGCTATCGATGTCTTTCTGGTCGGTCAGGATCTCGTTTTCCACCGTATCGAAAAACAGCTGGTAATCGACGTCTTGCATCATGTAGTACGAGCGGCGAAGCCTCTGCCGAGGTCGAACTCCCCACGAGAAGGCCTGCCGACCGCCCGCAAGGCCGCACATCGCCCGGGCGAGCGTGCTCTTTCCGACTCCGTTCGCCCCAAGGACGCCCATAACCTCGCCTTCTCGCAAAGAGAGCGTCAAAGGCCCGATCAGGTCCTTCCCGCCTGCGGAGACCGACACACCTTTCATTGAAGCGACCTCCGCCCCGAGCTGGCGATGGTTTTCCGGGTTCAGGCCGTGTAGATCGAGCGCGCGAAGTCCATAGCGCGCGCAATCCTCCGCGCGAAGCCGACCCGCTGCGAACGAATCGATGATTTGACCGCCCGCCATGACGTAGAGCCTGTCGTAGAGATCCGCCAGAAAGTAAAGCCTGTGCTCGGCGATGACAACGGTCTTGCCGAGGGCCTTCAAATCGGCGAGGATTCGGCGAAAGTCCTCTATCCCTCCGTGGTCGAGGCTGGCGGACGGCTCGTCGAAGAAAATCACCTGGGTGTCGTAGACGAGCGTCGAGGCTATGGCGACGCGCTGCTTCTCTCCTCCCGAGAGGCCTATGAGGTCCTTGCCCGCCAGATGCGCGATTTTCATGCTCTCGAAAGCCGACTCGACCCTTTCGACCAGCTCCTCGCGAGGCATGCCCAGATTCTCGCCGACGAGGGCCACCTCGTCGGCCGCCTTGCGGGTGAAGAACTGGTCGGTCGGATTCTGGAACACGTTGCCGATCGCACGAGCAAGCTCGCCGGAGGAAAACTCTCCCAGGCTTTTCCCGAGAAGCTCGATTCTCCCATCGAGCTCACCTTCGTACTGATCGGGAATCAAGCCGTTCATGGCGCGCATGAGAGTGGTCTTCCCGCACCCGGAGTTGCCAGTGAGTACGACGAGCTCGCCGCGCTCCACCGAAAACCGCACGTTCTTCAATGCCGCGAAATCTTCTCCCTTGTATGAGAAAGACCGAATGTCGACGTCAATCACACCCATACCGCGACCCCCAAAAGAACGACTCCGGCGCCCAAGGCGGCTCCGTCAAGCAGACCGAAGGAGAGACTTCGGTAGCTCGTCTTTTCGCAATCCGCTTCGATTCCTTTCGAAATCACGGAGGAGACGAGCGTCTCGCTCACGTGCAGGCACTTGTACACAAGGGGAACGAAGTAGAGCTCGAAGGCGCGCACAGGACGAAGCGGGCTCGGGCGCAGCCCGCGAACCCGCATCCCGCGCTTTATCTCCTTCACGCGATCGCCCATCTCGTCGAGGAAGCGCAACCCTATGACTGCGCCGACTGCGGCTCTGTTCGGAACGTGCAGCTTGCGCATGCTCGCCAGAAGCTTCGAGGAGCTCGTCATCATGAGGGCGCAACCGATGTTGACGACGGGGAAGACCCTCACCACCAAAACCGCCACGCCCAGGAAGATGCTCGTGACATAGCCGATGTCGACATGCAGGATCAGCTGCACGACCCCGCACGCCACCGCAAAGAGCACAAGCTGCCTCAAGAAGGATGCCGGCGAGACGTCCAAAAGGACGAGAAACGACAGCGCCAGCACGAGGGCATATACCAGCTGATTGGCGAGAAACGCTTGGATGAGCGCCAGAAGCGTCAGCGCGAAGAGCGTCAGCGGGTGCAGATGCCCCTCGCGCCCGCCGTCGAGCAGATCCGTTCGCCCCATCAACCCAGCCTGCTTTCCTTTGCGCCCTTTTCGAAGAACTTGTCGTTAATGAACATTCCGAAACGCCCGGCCAGAAGCTCGGTCACAATATTGATCAGCACGCAGATAACCATCATGTCGACCGTGTACATCGCCACCATCTGCTGCGCCTGTTCAAGCGAGATGCTCTCGACGAAAGTCGCCAGCCCATCGGATCCCAGAACGAGCACGAACACTATCATGTGCATCGAGTAGATGAACATCGATGCCGAAAACGACAGCCACACCCTCTTCTTGTTTCCGTAGTCGCCGGCGATGATCTCTGCGACGATGCCCGCGATCAGGCACAGGGGCGTCGCGACGGCGAAGCCCATGATCGCGTAGAGCACGCCGTAGATCAACCAGAAGCAGAAAGCCGTCCCTCTTTTTTGCACCTTGCGCGCCATGATGGTGTAAACGGGACCGACGAAGAAGGCCGCGAATCCCGCCGAGACGTACATGGAAAGCGCGCCGAACATGCCGGTTATCATGCCGACGCCCATCCCGAGGGCGAATCCGATCACTCCCAGTACCGCTATTGTCGCGATGTCCTTCAGTTTCATGTGATCCTCCTTTTGCTCGGTTTGCTATGCCAATTGCCACTGGGAGCTCGCGTTGCGCTTGTCCCAGAAGTCTTTGTATTCTCCTTCGAGGGCGATCAGCTCGTCGTGCGTCCCTGTCTCCGCAACCTTGCCCGAGCGGTCCATGACCACGATCTTGTCCGCCATGCGCACGGTTTCGAGCTTGTGCGCGACCACGATGAGCGTGGAGCGCCGTTTGAGCGTCTCTATTGAGCGGACGACGTTCTTCTCGTTTTCCGCATCGAGAGCCGACGTCGCCTCGTCCAGAAGCACGATGGGAGCCTGTTTGAGAAGCGCTCGAGCGATGGAAACGCGCTGCCGCTCGCCGCCGGAAAGCGAGCGACCTCCTTCGCCGCACAGCGTCTCCCAGCCCTCGGAAAGGCGCTCGACGACCTCCGTCATCCCGGCAAGGTCGGCGACCGCGCGAAGCTGCTCCTCCGAAGCATCCGGGTTCGCCATAAGCACGTTGTTTCGCAGCGTGTCGTTAAAGAGATAGACGTCCTGGAAAACGAAAGACACCCGAGCGAAAAGATCCTCTGTCGTCATATCGCGGACGTCTACACCGCCGATCCTGACCGCTCCGTCGTCGACGTCGTAAAAACGCGCGATCAGCTTGAGCAAGGTCGTCTTGCCGCAGCCAGACGGGCCCACGATGGCGACCATGCTGCCTTCCGGAACGTCGAGATCGACTCCACGAAGGATCGGCTTTTCCTTCATGTAAGAGAAGCGAACCCCTCCCATTCGGACGCTTGCGTCGGTCGGACAAGCTTTCGACGCGTCCACAACCGGCAGCTCGGCTGCTTCGACCACCTCGTCCATGCCGTCGAGCATTGCCCGACGGTCCTCCATCCCGAATAGGGCTGAGGCGACCTCGTTGAGGAGGGTGGTGAACCTTAATGCGACGCCGATCATGACCACCGTCTCAAGCGCCCCGATGCTTCCGCTTGCACCCAAGCAGCTCACCGCGATGATCATGCTCACAACGAGCATCTGCACGCTCGCCCCGGAAAGGATTTCGCCGAGGGCGCTCCACCACAGGCCGCGGACCGACCGCTTTCTGCCTTCTACGAAACTATCCTCAAGCTCCGCATAGTCGGCGCCCGCACGGCAAGCGCGCAGCGCTCCCTGGCATCGCGCGAACTCTACTATCCTTGCGGCGATGTCTCGCTCGGCGGAATCCTCCAGCCCGTTCCCTTTTCCGACACATGCCTGCGAAGCGCGCAGAAGAAGGAAAAGGATCGGGATGGAAAGCGTCAGCATGATTCCAATTTGCCAGCTCCAAAGCCACACGGCAGCACAGAACACGATTGCGGCGGCAGCGTTTTTTATAAGCTGGCCAACATAAAGAGCAGCGGCCTGTCCGGTCGAGATCATCTCCTGCGTAACCATGCGCGAAAGCCTTCCGGCGCTATCCGCCTTGAACCAGCCGAGCGGCAAACGCGACACCTTGTTCCCGATGACCACCTGCATATTGCGCATGAAGCCCAGCCCTGCCGCATAGCTGAGCTTGGTACCGAAGAACGAGGCTGTCGAGCCGACGACCGCCACAGCTGCAAGCGCGACCGCCCAGCCCCAAAACGTCAGGCCCCATTGGGGGTCGCCTGACTGGAGGGCCATGGCCGCCGGCATCATGATGGCGAGACCGATGCCGCACATCACGCCGGAAAGGGCGTAGAGCAGAGTTCCCAGACGGTGCTGGCGCCTATCGCTCTCGTCCATATAACGACGAAGCCTCGGTAAGAAGCGTTTGGAATTACTCATCTGCATCGCCCTCTTCCTCACTGCCGCAGAGGCCTCCCTGCTTGAGAAGCGCCCGGTAATGCTCGTTGACTTGAATCTCCGCATGCGTTCCAAGGGCTACGATCCTGCCTTCTTCCAACACGGCAATTTGATCGGCGCCTAGAACGGCGTTAAGCCGGTGGGCGATGGCCAGAACCGTTCGGCCTTCGACCAAGGAACTTAGTGCTTTCTGGATCTCGAGCTCCGAATCTGGGTCGGCAAAAGCGGTGGCCTCATCCATGATGAGAACCGGCGTGTCGGCCAAAAGGGCGCGCGCTATGCTCACGCGCTGGCTCTCGCCGCCTGAGAGCGAGCAGTCCGTTCCCAAAACGCTGTCGTATCCCTTGGGCAGCGACATGATGAAATCGTCGATCTGCGCTGTGCGGGCAGCCTCCCGAATCTCTTCCAGAGAAGCCTCCGGCTTCGCTAAAGAAATGTTCCTCCCGATGGAGGCGTTGATCAGCATGGGGTCCTGGAGCACGAACGAAACCGCGCTATAGAGGTCACGGGAGGAGATATCCCGCAAATCAACGCCGCCGAGACGGACGGAGCCGCTTTCCGGATCGTCGAAGCGCGCGATGAGCGTGGCGAGCGTCGATTTTCCCGAGCCTGACGGGCCGATGAGCGCCGTCGTGGTACCAGGATTAAGGACAAGGCTGACGCCGCGCAAGGCCTGGTTATCGCCGTAGGAGTATGATACGTCGTTCACCTCAACGACGACCCCGTCGGGCTTCATTGGGGCTCCCGACTCGGGAATCGACGGCGTGTCCAGGATCTCGCACAGCCTGACGGCGGCGGCGCCGGCCATCTGGTACGACCATGTGCTGTTGGCGACAGCGCTGATGGCGGTCGGCAAAACGATGGCTATCAGCGAGCACGCGAGAACTTGGGGGAGGCTGGCCAGCCCCGCCCCCATGACGATTGCGCCGCCGCAGAGGTTGATCAGCAGAAGCAAGGGAGAGGAGATGAGCTCGCCGGCAATCGAGCAAAGCCCGATGAGCGGGGCGCACCAGTCCCAGTACGACTGGGAGAATGCCGATGCGGCGTCCGCGTAATTACGATGCGCCTCTCCTGTTTTCCCGAACGCTTTGACCACCTTGATGCCGGACACGAGCTCGACCATCGTCGAGGACACTTGTGCAAGATGCCCGTTCATCTCGGCGGTTTTCGGGCCCATATCCTTCATGGAGAGCGCCTGCAGCAGGAAATAGAGGGGGATTGTGGCAACGCCGATCAACGCCAGACGCCAATTGACCCAGAGCATGAAAGCCAGAAGGACCATCGGCTGCAAAACGCCGTTGAGACGATCGACCGGCCCGTGCGCGATAACGGTGTGAACCGTCTTCGTGTCATCCTGCACAGCGCTTCTGACCTTACCGGATTCCGTAGCGCTAAACCAAGCAAGAGGCGCGTGGCTCAACCGCTCAACGATACCCTTGCGGATGACGTAGCGCAGCTTCATGTCGGCAAAATGCGTGATGATGAGCGCGAGAGCGCGAAAGAATAGCTGCGAGAGGAACGCCATGACGAGGAGGAGGGCAATTTCGTATACCTTGGACGCATCGGCCTGCGCGAGCGGGCCTTCTCCCACTAGGAATAGGTCTCCCAGCCATACCAAAGCCAAATACGGGGCAAAGGACAAAAGCGCCGAGAGTACCGTAAACACCTGTGCCAGCATGACACGTCCCTTGACGGGACCAGACAGGCGCCTGATAGCCTCTCGCCCCGCTTCGTCCCGTTGCCGGTCTTGCTCGCTTGTCTCTGCCATGGGCACCACCTCAAGTTATAGTCTCGGTTAATAATGACTTAGTTATCTTTGACGGCAAAAAAAGAAAGAGCCGTCAAAGCGTGCGATATTTCTCCCAGCCCGCATTGAAGAACGTTGAAATAACCTCGGTCGTCGCGTTGAGCTCCTCGACGCTCTTCGCATGGATGATGTTCTCAGAAAGAGCGCTGTAGAACGCGTGATTGACGATGTGGAGAGATTCCTTCGAGATAACGGCTCGAGCCTTCTCTGCGCCGTGGATTAGCTCAAGAGCACGAAGGGTCGTTCTGTCCTCCTCGTCGACGAGCCAATCCAGGAAATGCTCGTAAGGAGTGCCGGAGGAGCGGAACACAAGGAGCTCGTAGATGTCGCGATGGGAGTACAGCATCGCCGTGGTCGCGAGCGTCCCCGCCGCTTTGGCCTCGAGCGCGGCGCGCACCTGCTCCGGAGTCACGGGCTTTCTTTCGTCGTACCCGGCGAAACCTCGCTCCTCACCCTGAGCGTAAGCTTTGCGAATCATGCTCGCCAGCGGCTCGACCAGCTCCGAGAAGAGCGCCTCCTTGTCTTTGAAATGCTTGTAGAACGCCCCGGTGGTCACGCCGGCAGCCTTGCAGATCCTGCGCAGGTTCGCCTTCTCGAACCCCTCTTCCAGAAACGCCGCAAGGCCGCTCTTCAAGATGCGCTCGTGCGTCTCCTGGTAGTTGCCGTTGCTCACTGCAGTCACCTCCCTCCAAAAATAACTTAGCTATCTTTCGTGTTGGGAATTCTGCCACCAAAGTTAGTCACTGTCAACTCTTATGCTCATGATATCTCAGTAGAAGCGGCCTTGGCTTGATAGACGGAGGAGCCTCGATGAACCGCCTAGTTAATTTGGGCGGGAACTATCTCTACTCGAATCGAAGCGGGGCGTCCTGAAAGGTTCTGTCTGACTACAATCACGTCGCGTGCCGTTTGCTCCACTCGAGGAGCTCGTCCCTGAACGCGAAGCGCCCCCTCTTTCTGCCTATCATCCTCCTCAGTGGCAGGGGGTCGTCCTCGAGAAGGCTCCATTCGTAGACCGCGTTCCTGCTCACACGTAAGAGTATCGCTATCTCCGCCACCGAGTACGTGTCCTGTATCGGCACGGGGATCTTGACGTACGGGCATCCTGCTGATTCGACTGCCATGCGTCTGCTCCTTCCGGAGCGGCAGACGCTGCACCTCGGCGTCGCGGGGCTTGGCGGCGATGGCGCGATGCTCGTTGCCATCGCCGCCGCTCGATATCGTCCCCTCGCTCAGCGAGGAGTTGCCTAGTGGGCGGTATCCGAAACTGAGCCAGTCGCCCAGTCTGGCCTGCAAGCCGCCCTCCGTTTACCCGCCATCGCCCTCGTCTCGTCGGCTCCCGAGATAGGCCGCGAAACATCTGTAGGAGTCCTCTGACAGGCAGTGCTCCATGCGGCAGGCCTCCGCCGAGGCGGTCTCGGCGTCCACGCCTGACTCGACGAGCAGCCGCTCGAAGAAGCGGTGCTTGTCGAGGGTGGCCTCGGCGAGGCGCCCGCCCTCCTCGGTCAGCCGCACGTCGCGGCCGACCACCTCGGCGAGGCCCCTGCGCGCCAGGTTGCCGAGCGCCTTGGTGACGCTCGGCTTGGCGACGCCCATGCGCTCGGCGATGTCCACGTTGCGGCACGACCCGCGCAGGCGGCGGGTCACGAGGATGGCCTCGAGGTAGTCCTCGGAGGATTCTCGCCCGCCCATCCGCTCATCTGCCCGTCGGGACATCGGCGGCATCGCCCCTGTCGGCGGGAACGGTCCACGACGAGCTTTCCTGCTGGAGCCTCCACAGCCTCGCGTACAGCCCGTCTTCGGCGAGCAGCGTCTTGTGGTTCCCCTCCTCCGCCACGCGCCCGCTGTCTAGGACGACGATCTTGTCCGCATTGGCGACGGTCCTCAGTCGATGGGCGATGACGATTACCGTTTTGCCTGCGCACAGGGTTCCGACCGCTCTCTGGATAAGCGTCTCGTTCTCGGGGTCGAGCGAGGCGGTCGCCTCGTCGAGGAGCACCACGGGCGCGTCTTTCAGGAGAGCCCTCGCAATGGAGAGGCGCTGGCGCTCCCCGCCCGAGAGGGAGGCGCCGTTCTCGCCCAGCACCGTGTCGAACCCCTGGGGAAGCCTCTCGATGAACTCCAGGCAGTGCGCCGCCCTTGCAGCCTCGGCCACCTCTTCGTCGGAGGCGCCTTCGCGGCCGATGCGAATATTGTTCGCAACCGTGTCGTCGAAAAGGACCACGTCCTGGAAGACTATGGAGACGTGCGCGAGCCACGATTCCTCGGAGAACTCGGCGATGTCCTTTCCAGAGCAGAGGACCCTGCCGCTGTCGGGCTCCCAGAATTTGGCCGCCAGCTGGGCGCAGGTCGACTTGCCCGAGCCGCTCGGCCCGACGAGCGCGGTGACTTCCCCCTCGCGCGCGACGAAGCTTACGCCGTGGAGCACCTCTTCGTCGCCGTACCCGAACCGGACGCCCTGGAAGGACAGGTCGTGGCCGGGCACATCCGCCGAGGCGGACCCCCTCGCTTCGGGCTCGTCCATGACCGCCTTGATGCGGGCGGTCTTCGTCGAGAGGTTGAGAAGGTTGGGCAGCTGCGAGACGAGGGCGAGGATGGGCCCGTAGACGCGGGAGACGATGAGCAAGAACATGAGCAGAACCATGAAGTCCACGCCGCCGGAGGCGAGAAGCACCGCCCCGACGCAGGCGGTCAAACCGACTCCCGAGCGGAGGATGGCGCTCGCGAGGGAGACGGAGACGTCGACGGCGAGCTCGACCCGCATCGTCACCCTCTTGAGCTCGAGCATCGCCTGCTCCATGGCGGCGGAGTCCTTGCCCACCGCCCTGCAGGCCCTCATGTCCTTGATGCCCTCGAGGTAGTCCTGCACGCACGCCAGCGCATCCAGGCGGACTCGATTCTGCCTTTCGAAAAGGCGCGACTGATGACGGCGGCTCAAGGCGATGACCCCTGCCGAAAGCGGAAGCGTGACCATAACGCAGCAGGCGAGCCGCCAGTCGAAGAATGCCAGCATCGTGCAGATGACCACGGTCGACACGATTCCGGCGATGAGCTGCGGGAGCGTCGACGAGAGCATGGACTCCTGCGCCGTCACGTCCCCCATGATGCGGTCGGCCACGTCGGTCGTGTCCCGGCGGTTGAAGAAGCTCATGGGCAGCTTCCTCAGGTGGTCGGCGAGGCGCAGGCGGGTGCCTTCGGACTCGGTGTACGCGGCCACGTAGGTTTTCTTGTAGTCGTTTCTCGAAGCGACGAAGACCACCGCCATCCCCGCAAGCCCCACGGCGAAGATTGACCAGAGCACGGCGGCGTCGAACGGCTCGCCCGCAAGGGTCCCCACGAGAGCCGCGAACGCGGCGACCGTGCAGACGAAGGGGATCATGAGCGCCAGATCGCTCAAGGTGCAAGCAATGGCCGAGCGCTTGAGGCCGACGTAGCCCTCGTCGGAAAGGTTGAACGTCCTCTGAAGCCAAGGCGCCCTGCCGCTCGACGGCTTGCCGGGTTTCTCCGCAGGGTCGCACTCCTCGGCGGAGACGCCCTGCGTTGCATGCGGGGCGGTCGCTTCGGAGGATCGGGTGTCGTCGCGCGGGGCCGCTTCGATGCCCCATTCGACCGCTTCCGTGTACTGCTTCCACATCTTCGCGTACGTCCCCGATGCGGCGAGGAGCTCTTGATGGGTGCCTTCCTCGACTTTGCGCCCGCCGTCGAGCACGACTATCTTGTCGGCACCGACGACCGTGGAGAGCCTGTGGGCGACCATGATCACGGTCTTGCCGGCCATGAGCCTCTCGAACGCCTTCTGGATCAAATGCTCGTTCTCGGGATCGGAGAACGCGGTCGCCTCGTCCAGCACCACGATGGGCGCGTCCGAAATGATCGAGCGCGCGATGGCTATCCGCTGCTGTTCGCCGCCGGACAGGTGCACGCCTTCGGAGCCTATTACCGTGGCGTAGCCATGGGGAAGGCTGCTGATGAACGCGTCCGCCTGGGCGGCCTTCGCGGCCTCGACCACCTCGTCGTCGGTCGCCCCCGGCCTGCCGCGCCTGATGTTCTCCGCGACGCTCTCGCGAAAGAGGTGGGAATCCTGGAACACCAGGCTGAGGCTGCCCATCAGCTCATCCTGGCCCATCTCGCGGACGTCGACGCCGCCGACGAGAACCTGGCCCGAATCGACGTCCCAGAAGCGGGCGACGAGGTTCGCGAGGGTCGATTTGCCCGAGCCGCTCGGCCCGACGACCGCGCACACCGTGCCGGCGGGGATTTCCAGCGAGACGTTGCGCAACGCCGGCTCCGCGTCGTCTTCGTAGGAGAAAGTCACGTCCCGAAGGGACACCGAGGCGTCCTTCGGGGCTTTCGGCGTCTCGGGACAAGAGAGCTCTTCGATGCCGAGCACGGAGTCGATACGGTCGATGTTTGCCTGGGCGAGCATCCCGTCCTCGCTCACGTAGAGGATCTTCGTGAACACGCTCGATATCGAATGCACGAACAGGAGGTAGAAGACGAGCGAGAGCACGAACGTCGGCCAGTCCTGCGCGCCCGGGGCGAGGAGTATGCCGACGGGCAGAACGAACAGGTACGCGTTGTTGAGGACCGCCGTGAAGCCCGGCATGGAGTTCCTGAAGAAGAGCGTGACGTCGAGGGAGAGGCCGGTGTAGTCCTTTATCGCGTCGGAGAGGCGCTTGAACGAGCGCGCCGTCTGGCCGAAAGCCTTCACGACGCGCATTCCGCGGACGTACTCCACGGAGGCGTTGCCCATCTGCTCCTTGACTTCCTGGTAGCGCCCCATGCTCGCCATGACGCGCTTGTCGGCATAGCCGGAGAACTGCACGACGCATGCGACGGCGACCGCCGCCAGCGTGGCGACGCCGAAGCGCCAGTCGAAGACGAAAAGCAGCGCCGCCAAAACGACGGGCGCGGCGGCGGTGGCCGCCAGGTCCGGGATGGAATGGCCGATGAACTGCTCGATCCCGCCGACGCTCTCGTCCATGACCTTCGAGATCCTACCCGTGCCGAGCCGCGCTATGTGCCCAAGAGGGATCCTCCCGAGATGGGCGGCGATATCGAGCTTCGTGCGGTACTGCGCGTCGAACGCCGCGGCGTGAGAGCACAGCAGCGCGGCAAGATAGCACCCCACGTCAACGACTATGCCTGCCACCGCCAAGCCCGCGTAGCCCGTCATCGCCGAAACGTCGACGGCGGCCAGGTTCGGATAGACCCCGACCGCATCCCTAATCATGAAGTAGATCGCCACGTATGGGACGAAGGACGCCGCCGCGGATAGGACCGCCAGCGCCATGGAGGCGAACACGAGGGGCTTTCTTCTCCCCGCGAACCGCAGGCAGCGGGAAAGGGCCCCCGGCTTCCTTCCTTTGCTTTCCTTGCTCATTGAATACCTCTTCTCTCATGTTGCTTTGAAAAAGGGCGCTAGGCGATTCCCGCGCGCTCGAGGTGCTTCTTGAACACCGCCCGTCCGACCAGCGAGCCGATGATGCCGCCCGCGAAGGTCACGACCGCGATGATCGCGAACGTCTCGGGAGTCACCGTGGACAGAAGGGCTTCCATGTAGGCCGGGTCGATGCTGTTGGACCCCATCAGCTCGCGGTAGTAGTCCTGGGAGGCGAACATGGGAACGAAAAGGCCCGCCGCCCAGCAGGTCTCGAAAAGCGCGTACCCCACGGCGACGCCTGCGAACCTCCCGTACCCGAGCGCTTTCCGCGCCAGCTCGGAGACGGCGCCGCCGACGGCGAGGCCGAGCGCCACGGGCCATCCCGACCCGATGACGAAGATGACCACGGCGAAGACGAGGGCCATGATCAGCGAGGTTCCTGCGCGCGGCACGCGCGCATGCATGTAGACCCAGACGATCCCGGCGGGTATCGCCGCGATGGCGCAGCAGCCGCAGTACGCCACGACGCTCATGGAGGTGATTCCCACGACGAGCATGCTCACCACCATGAACAGCAGAGAGAAGACGCCGAGGGCTATGAGGTCCCTGGAGCTGAGGCTGCCGCTTTCCTTCTGTTTTGCTTTTGCTGTCATTTCCAAATCCTTTCTTTCATAGGAATCCTTCTCAGTCTTTGCAGGCCGGCTCACTCGATGAGCACGATCTGGTCGCAGGCCTTAGACAGGAACTCCGTGTCGTGGCTGACGACCGCCACCGTCTTCCCGCGAGACGCCTCTTCGCGCAAGATGAGCGCGAGGCGCTCCATGTTCCGGAAGTCCAGGCCGCTCGTGGGCTCGTCGAGGAGAAGCGCCTGCGCTCCCGATTTCGACGCGATGGCGCAGACGCACCGCTGCTTCTGCCCTCCCGAGAGCGATGCGGGATGGCGGTCGGCGACATCTCCCAGGCCAAACTCCTCCAGGACCGCTTCGAGACGAAGTTCGTCGACGTCGGAAGGAGACGGGGCCGCGGATGCCAACTCGTCGCGCACGCTCGGGCGAAAGAGCTGGTAGTCGGGGTCTTGCATGACCAGAAACGCATGATTGGGTCTTCTCTTGGGAGGGACCACCGAGCCTTGGAACCGGACATGCCCGAGCTCTTCTTTTTTGATCCCCGCCAGGCACTTGAGCAGGGTTGACTTGCCTGCCCCGTTTCGCCCGACCACGCCGACGACCCTCCCGGGGTCGAACGAGACGGTAATCCCCTCGAGGACCGGCACACCCTTCTCGTACCCCGCATAGATTCCCCTCGCCTCGACGGCGGGAAAGGCGGAGACGGGACGGGAAAGGCGCTGCATCAGGTCGGCGAGCTTCGGCGGCTCGGAGGATCTGAGCCCGCAAGACTCTCGCTCGGAGTCGGGCAGCCCCAGGAATCGCTGCGCGTCCCATTCGGCGGCGACGGAACCGCCTTCGAAGAGCAAGTACCGGTCGGCGACGCTCGCGAGGTAGGAGAGCCTGTGCTCGGCGATGATCACGGCAGACCCGCTCGACTTGGCTTTCGAGATGAAGGAGGCGAGCTTCTCCATGGAGGGAGGGTCCAGATTGCTCGAAGGCTCGTCGAGGACATAGACGCTCGGCTTGCAGGCCCATGCGCTCGCGAAGGCCACCGATTGCATCTGGCCCCCGGAGAGCTCGAAGATGCCTCTGCCCATCAGGCACTCTATGCCGAGCTCGCGCACGACGTCGCGCACTCGCCTGTGCATCTCCTCCCTGGGAACGCCGAGGTTCTCCATGCCAAACGCAATCTCGCCGGTCGTGTCGAGGTTGAAGAACTGAGTGCGAGGGTTCTGGAAAACGCTGCCCGTCAAAGACGAGAGCTCCCAATCCTCCAGGTCGTCGACATCCCTGCCCGCTATGAGGATCTTTCCCGTCCGACTGCCCTCATAGAACCCACCCGCCAGCCCGTTGACGATCCGGGTCGCGGTGGTCTTTCCGCAGCCAGATTCCCCGCAAAGAACGATGCATTCGCCCGGCGCGACGGCAAAGCTCACGTCGTCGACCGCCGGGGCATCGAACCCCGCATAGGTGAAGGAGACGCTTCTGAGCTCGACAGCGTTTTTCGTCACAGTAACCCTCCGATCCCCTGATTGGCCTTAGCAACCACAAGAAGCAAGCAGCAGGCGGCAAGGATCGAGAGAGGCAGGAAATCGACCCATCCGAACCGGGGCGCGTTGTAGGAGGTCTTCCTTCCAGGCCGGTCGATGCCGCGCGCAACCGCCGCAGCAGCGAGCTCGTCTGCGATCTTGGCGCAGCGCAGCATCACGGGCACGACCACGGATTCGAACATCAGCGCCGGCTTCGAAACGAGATTCTTAAGCGAAAGGGCGAGCCCCCTCACCCTCATCGCGTCCGCTACGGCAGAAGACTCCTCCTTGAGCGTCGGAAAGAACCGCACCGCTATCACCAGCGGAACGACAACCGCCTTCGGCAGCCTCATCGCGTAGAGGGCGGCCGTGAGGTCGCCAATCTTGGTAGTGGTCGCGAAGACCGCCGCGAACAAGCAGATGGGCATGCAGGTGCGGCAGGCCAGGGCGAACGAGCCGAGGGCTCCGGCGGCGTTCGGCGGAAGCATCGTCGTGACCCAGAAGATGCCCATGAGAAAGAGGTAGGCGAAAGAGAAAGACGCCGCCATCCTTCCGCGCCCGATTGCGAAGGAGAGGAGGACGACGACGGCAAAGAGAACCGAGCCCAGAACGTAATCCTTCACGATAGCCCCGGTCGCTATGAGCACGACGAGCATGGCCACCTTCGTTCTGACATCGATGTCCTCCGCGAGCGTTTTCCGTGTTCTTCTTCGCAAAACCAGAGAGCCTTTCTTTTGTCGCTATAATTGACAAAGAAATGTTAGCCTTGGTTAATCTGAATCAGATTGCACCTGGAAGGAAAAGTCCGAGCGCGCAAGAATTGCGTCCGAACGCGAATAAAAGGATCGGAAGATGTACGACAGGGAAACGATGTTCTCCCACGCTGCGCAAGCCGCGACGGAGACCTTTGAGGCCTCGCTTGAGTCAATCGGCCTCGTCTTGGCAGATGAGTGGAACGGAGAGGGGTCCCTCTTCGAAGGTGACGGGCGCAGATGCGAGGGGTGGTACTGGGCGTGGGAGGCGCGGCGGTCCTTCTCCGTCGTCTGCTGCGATTTCACTTTGAAAGAACCCCTGCCCTTCTGTTTCGATTCTGGCGGTTATTTCGCCGTCCGCCGCGAAAGACATGGCCTCATGCCGCAATCAAGTGTTTCCGCCTTTCTGGAAGCAAAGCCCAAGACAAGCTCGATCCTGCTTCCAAAAGGAGCGAGATTCTCTTACACGGAGATCGAGTACTACGACGAATACTGTCAAAGCGTCTTCGGGGAAAGAATCGACAAGGCACTAAAACCGCTAGCGACCAGCCTGAAGGGTCTGAGGAACCAGGCTTCCTGGGATCCGGAAATAGCAGAGATGCTCGGCGAGATAACTCCAAGGGAGATCTCGGGGCCGGAAGCGGGCCTCCTGTATTCCGGAATCGCGAACTTGGTGATGGCAAGGCTGCTCAGGATGGGAGAGAGCCTGTGCGAGGGAGTGGCCGAGCAGGACCGCCTTTCGATCGCGAGAGCCGTATCGTACATCGAGAACAACCTAGGCGGTGCGATCAGGCAGAAGGACCTGCTCGAGGCCGCGAACATGGGGTCAACCAAATTCAAGAAGACATTCAAGCAGGTGACGGGATTGACAGTGACCGAGTTCGTCTCCTCGGAAAGAATCGAGCTGGCGAAAAGACTGCTCACCGACCATGATATGAGCATAGACGAGGTAGCGCATCGTTGCGGGTATGCACGAGCAACAAGTTTCTCCACCCTCTTCGCGAAATCGGTTGGCATGTCCCCACGCAAGTGGAGATCGATCGCGAAGGTCGCTTTCGACGACGACCCGGAATCGAAATTACTGGGTGTTCTCGCAAGCGGGCGCTCCTGCGTCAGCGAGGCGGAATCTCATTTTTACCTATCTTCGGAGACGTCGTGAGTTTGCCCTGAAATGACAGCGAAATCCTTCTGAACAGCGAACTCGCTCCCCTTGAGTTTCAATCAGAATGATGCTTGGCAAGCCGACCCGAAATGAAGGGCATCAAGAACTCTTGTCGTAGTCGCGTTCTCGGTGGAGATTTCATTCGAAAGAGAAGGATTCAATCGAACGGGGATAGCGGGTTTTCGCAGGCCGCGCACCAAATCCATCCTTCGTCGAAACTCAGGCGTAAAACTCACGAAATGGTAAAATGAAAAGAGCTGAGTTTGGGATGAGTTTTCTCTGAGAGAGGCTAACCGAATACAGCTGACAACGAGAAGAAACCACGGATAAAACGAGGACAAAATCGTAAAAATGAAACACTATTGTTTTATCGAGTGGGAGTGAACGCACACATTTTCGCGAGGCTCGAATTGGGTGCGATTTGGTGCGTTAACGAAAGTTCTGGTTGTCTCCAAGCCGCTTGAACCATGATTATTGGAAATGCTCTCTTGGCGGTTGTCGAGGGAGCATTTTTATGGTTGAACCGTATCGAGCAGATACGTGGGATTGTGTTCCTGTAGCGGCACTGTACGTAGCAGGTTCCGCGATTCGGTTTTTTGCTAACCGACATCGTTACCACCGCGCTTCGCAGTCTTCATGGGCTCTCCAGCGAAGGATCGTTACTTGATGTAGGCGCGGTTTACCTTGCCCTGAACAACGAGACAATCCTCCTTTGCCAGTTCTGCATTAAGCATGCAAATCGCCTTGTAGGCATGAGCTTTCGATGTTCCAAGTTGCTCTGCGACTTCTGTCACGCTCATGAGTCGCGTTTCCACTGCTGTCTCCTTTTGTTGATTGGTAAACCTCACGTATTTGGGTGTCACGGATTTGGACAAATTTGCTCACATTTACGTGAGGTGGTAATCTGTGCTCCTGAGAACTTGTCAGGGGTCTGCGCAATGAGAAGGGTCTCGGTCCATGAAGAAGACCGTTCCAGCTCTTGCGAAAAAGCTGAAGAAGCTTAGGGATGAACTTCATCTAACTCAGAAAGAAGTGGCTGATAAGGCTCATATAACCGAGTCAGCCTACCGGGCTTATGAGCTGGGCGATCGTAATCCCAAGCCGGAGATTCTAGATAGGATCGCCAAGGTGCTGGGCGTGAGACCGGAATACTTGAGCGTGCCTGCGTTCAGGAACCATCGTGAATTCGTTTATGCGCTGCTGGAGAACGAGGACATATTCGGTTACACGGTGCAAGACATAGATGGAACCGCTGCGATCGTAACTGGATATGGTTCTGCCATAAACTTCTTTGCCGAGTTCATTTACGACTGGGAAGAAATGCGTGAGAAGCTCGATAACCACGAGATCACCAAAGAGGAATACGAAGACTGGAAGTGTGCCTGGGATAACGAAACGTGGATAAAGAGCGACGATGGCAAGAGTCCATACGCAGGGAAGTAGGCGGCAATCTTGGAGAGTAACGCAATAGAAAGAAAGGCTGCTGCTAGCGGTCATGTTGATTATGCATCACCTATCGTCTTGAGCGAGAATAGCAAAACGCGAGTATCAGCCATACCTTTTTTCATTCCTCACAGCGATCATAGCGAGCTTTCTCTCAAAATCCAAACTATGAAAAAGGCTGACCCTCCGCTCAGTTGGATTGAGGTCGAGGAGAAGTCTTTAACTCTGAGCGAAGATGCGACTCGGAAACTCGCTGTGGAGCTGCCAAAATATTATGCGGTAGCAGGAGAGGATTCCGCAGGTGATTATGTTGTCGTTAGAATGAGTGACGGTTATACGGATATCGCTAATCTCAATCCTGAGATTGCGGTTTCTGCATTAATTTCAGCATTAGAACAAGAAGATATTGCTGCGCATCTTAAGGGTGTCGAATTAAGCGACGGGCTAACTAGAGCCTTGCGTTACTCGGTTCGCTTGGGGGAAATGAAAACCGCAATGCTCGAACTAAGAAACCTTCTTGATGGGGATATTAACAATGAGAAATACTATCAGGAATGGTGTGAAGAACATCCTTGGGCATTTGGTAACAACTTTGTCGTCAATGATGATATAAGAAATATTACAACCCAAGACCAAGTGGATATTCTGGTCCCGCGACTGCTCGCTGGCTTTAGAGACATTATTGAGCTAAAACGACCAGACATGGAAGTTCTTCATTACGATGATGCGCATCGGGATTATTACTTCTCTTCAGAGGTCTCTAAAGCACTTGGCCAATGCCATAGATATCTCGATGTATTCACTGAAGCGGCAAATAAAGGATTGATTGGAAGCGAACATATAGTCGCATATCATCCTGAAGCCACAATAGTTATGGGTCGCATGACTGATTGGCCAGAAGCAAAACGTAAAGCCTTGCATGGACTAAATGCTAGGTTATCTGGAATTCGTATCATTACCTATGATCACCTGTTGGCTCAAGGCGAGTCTCTTATCGACTATTTGTCTAACATGGAGAGTGAAGACGAAGAAGCAGAGATACCCTTTTAGCTGAGACGTGGAGACCATATAAAAGATTATGAAGGCGGCATAGAAGACGAAATTATGAAGAGCTTTATTTCAAACATCATTGCTGGCGTTATCGCCGCTGCAGTATTCGCATTTTTACAAGCGAACAGTGCTGACATTCTTTCTTCGATAAACACAACTCTCAATCCAGTGATTATCAGCACCTCTTTAGCTCTTATTGTGCTCGGTTTGTGTTTAGGGTGGTTGTTGAGAGGGTTATTCGCTTGGCGGCCTAAGCAAAAAATCAATAACGATGAGATAAATAGTCATAATCGTAAGATGATTAAGCGACTTGATGAAGGGAACAAGAGGCTGTTAAAAGCTCTTTTATTAAAGGACGAGATTTATTGCAATGCTGATGATTGGGAGTCGTATTGCTGGTCGTTTGGTAGTGATTTTCTCCAACAGTTTATTGAATACGAGACCGTGGAGGGGTCGCGAGTCAAACTAAAGCCCAATAAATTTCTTCGACAGTTTTATGAAAACAATCCCGACATCTTTGATGCTATTGACAATCAATCAATAGAAGACAGAGTTGTTTTCGACCCCGATAAGCGTCTGCCGAGTGGCCGTTTTTATTCTCAAGGATTAAGTTGGTGGTGGTATACAGATGATAAGAAAGTCAAAGACGAACAAGAAAAGATACTTGAAGAGGCTATGAAGAACAGCAGATGGATCTAATGCCGCTTGAATGCTTATGGGTGCGGAATGAGTCATTGTTTAGGAAACTATGGCTATTTGATCCCATTTGAACTCTGTACGTGAAAATGAATATGCAAAGAATCAAACATTTCCAGTCGATTGGGAGTTAAGTGTGGGGTGATATGCAAGCATGATATAAACTTTTGAAGACTCTCAGAGTCTATCGAGTGGCCGAAGGGAAAGGGTGCTTTCGGTACATTTTATCTAAGAACGCTATTTTCTGTTGGGTGGCCGATTAGATCCGAAACGCTTTGATACTTTAGATGCCTGCCATACTACTTAAACTCTGTAGAGAATCTCTCTGGAGAACGGTATTGAGCACGTCAATCGCCGAGTCAGTTTTTTGTAGGACGCTTCTCATAAACGATTCCATATAGTTCCAATCGGGCTGATTGATACTGTCAACTGGAAGAGGGAGCAAGTCGTTTTTTATTCTATCCCATGTGCAGGTATCTTCGCGCGAATAGCGAGGATAGATTATAGTTTCAAGCACTCGTGATAAAAACAGATTAACTTCAAAGGACACTTTCTTGCCCTTAACGCGAATGAAATAGCTGTGACTATATACGCTCGTCTGGTCTCGCTCAGCGTAAACCTTGCCAGTGGATAATGCCCCGTCGCGAATAACGGCAATTACGTTTTCCTGGCATTGGTAGTCTTTCTTATTGCCCCAGTACATGATTCCGTTGTTGTCGTACTTTGCACAGGTAAGAGGAACAGTGTGTTCGTTGTCGGGCTGTCTTGTTGCTGAGCCTATCCTTTTTTTACTCCCAATATACCCGGCTTTTACAGGGTCAAATATATCTCCAATTCTGAATTTATCCCATTTGGAGACATCAATCTTCTTATTGTGGAAACTTGACTTTGAGATAGCAGAAAGATGCGCTATTGAAGTGTCAAGGATTACGGACATGTATTGTTCGATGTAATTCCAATCGGGCATGTTGTTTTCTCGTACAGGAAGCTTTATCTTATCTTCGCGCATATGTTCAAGCTTCCATTTGTTGGTGAAGCTGTACTTTTGACGTCCGACTTTCTCAATAGCAGCTGCAATAAAGAGACCTACCGTGGCATTTAATCCAGTCCATTCCACATTTTCGAAATCTGCAGGTAGGTTGAACTTGGGATAGAGAACATGCACGTCATCAGAAGCCCAATATGCCCGATCTTGATAGAACGCCTTGCCCGTGCCCCCGTTGCCGTTGTAGCAGACTGAGATTGTTCCTTCGGAATGAATGTGGTTATTATTGGCGATGTGGGCAGTAATGCCATTGTTAGTGTTGGCAGCACTCACGAAACGGATGTTGCCCTCAATCATATCAGCTCTTGTGAGGCGAGTCCCTTTGCGCACCTCGAAAAGATCTCCGATTTTGAATTCACCCCATGCGTGCGTATCAAGTTTCAATGCTTATTTCCGTTCTTAGGAAGCGTGATGATTACGGCACCATCCTTATCTTGGATATCGCTCGAGTAGAGGGTAGTCTGGGTCACCTGTTCTTCAAAATTTTTTGCGTCAATGCCGCGTTGGAAAAGCAGATAGTCGAGAGCAGTTTTGCGAAAGTCCTCTTCAGATATTTCAAAAGGCTTTTCAGGCATTTGATAGGAGAGATGCTCGTCTGGTTTAATCCACTGACAGGTATTGTCTCCGGATTGTTTGAGCACTACATCCACCCAGTAGTCCTCGATGGCAGGCCACTCCCCATTAACATCATGGCGGCCTTTGTTTTTGACCGTTTGCAAACCGTCGCGCTCCATGTAGCAAGCGAATATCTCATTTTCATTTTGAGGCGCCCCGGCTTCAAAAACGAAGATGCTCGTAGTAACGCCTGATCCAAAGAATAAATCTTCGGGGAGTTTGATAATCTTTCGCAAACGATGGCGTTTGAATATACGTCGTATTTGAGCCTTGCTTGTCTTTTCTAATTTCTTTTCGGGAAGAATGAAGCCGCACATAGCGCGTGATGGAACACTGTTGAGAACGTTTTCCACGATGTCCATGCATCCGTATTTGTTTTCGAAGGGAGGGTTCATCAGCACTTTTGTGATGCCTTTGCCCGCCCAGATCAGTTTGCCCTCAGCGTTTGTGCGTTGTTGCTTTCCCGCGCGAGAAATCCACACACTCGCTTCAGCGTAACGCGCGTCAAGTTGCTCGAGGTTGGTTTTTCCATCTTTGTGAATGAGCATATTGGCGCAAGCGAGTGCGTATATCTCTTTGTCAAGTTCGATGCCATAGAGTTGGTGTTTTTTGATGTGAGTTGCTTTTTTAGTGCGAGTCCCTCCGGCTTCGCGAATCATATTTGACATTGCTTTGACAAGAAAACCTCCCGAGCCGCAAGTTGCATCGAGAATATTGTCACTCTTGTCAACCTCGAGGATACGATACATAAAATCAGTGATATGTTCGGGAGTGAACACCTGGCCTGCTTCAGATTTGCCTTTGTAGCGGTTAAACTCGTTAAAGAAAATACCCATAACGTCTTCACCACGCCATGCATCGGAACTGAGACAGTCGGAAATCTCCGTGACCCACTCGATGAAGCAGGTAATGAGATTTTTGATGCGCTGCTGCTCTTTTTCTTCTTCGCTATCTGTATCGAGATTCATCTCTATTTTGGCGAAAATTTCTGATAAGAGTCCAAGTTTGCGGTTTTGTTGTTTTTCACGAATGGGCTTTTTGTTGAGGCAGTTCAAAATTGCGCTGTGAAATTCGGAGTAGTCCATACCTGGCATGATGAAAGCGCCATAGCGTTTTGCAACAAGGGCGCAGGCAGTGAAAATCATGCGATGATAGAGATTTTTTATTCCAAAGTCAAAGTGGAGACTATTGTTGATTCTGGCGGTTAGCTCGTAAATTCGCTCTTTGTCGATGGAATCTGCTTGATAGAGGCCCAGATAGTAGGATATCTTTTCTATTCTGTCCGTTGCCTCTATCTCCTCGTCGCCTCTGAACACACGTATGTCCTTGCCGTTATAAAGAACGCCGACCACATTTTTATAGCGTTGCTGAGCGATGTGCATGTTTTTCTTTAGCTCTTTGACCTGTTTGCTGCCAAGCGCAATGCGTGTCGCTTTGGTCTCAAGTATCAGCGCGGTATCCATGGGATTGTTTGGGAGGTACCAGCCATCTGGCTTGTCGCTCACGCCGGGAAAGCCAAGTTAATTGAACGTGGTGAGCTGTCCCACCCCACATTGTGCTTCGTCTGAGTCTGTGAAGCCTAAAAGCTCACGCGCTTTGTCACGGACTTCATCTTCAGTCATGTTTCGTACCATGGCATTTAATCCCGTCTAACTTGTCATATATTCTGTGGGTTTGCCATTTCCCGTGTGGCTGCCGACGGCTGCGATACCGTCTTCTCGCGAGACCGTAATATATGCATACAATGTACCATTTAATGGCAAAAACGAGGCAATCAACATCTAACTTTATCTTTCCGCATCTCATGTCCCAACCTTGTCGATTAAATGAGATATCGGGCTTCGCAGCGCGTATGACGGCGTCATCAAATTGGCACTGGAGCAGAACAGCAACATACGCATTCGCTAGGCGTCTCTTATAGTTTATCTGGCCTAGCGCACTTCATCGCAGGCGTGTTGTGTCTCTTTGAGGAAACGGTTTGTACAAATTGCCTTTTCCGAGATGGGTCATGTTCATTTTGGTGCAAGCGTCTCTGTCACCAGCGTGCCACCCACATCTTTCTGCAAGCTTGGGTACGGCGATATTGGCCCTTTCACCGAGATGAGCGCCGAGGCGGAATTCGATGACTCCGTCGAGCTCATCCCCGACTATGGATACCTATTATCAATATGAAGATCAGCATCTCCCCAATCGAAATATGCTAGTGGTGAAATTCACAATCAAAATCTTGTGCTAAGCAGGTGGTGTAGGCGCTTCCGAGCATCTTCGTTTCCCAATCACGACAGCGTGTATCTAATCTATAGGCGGATTGAATGCATCTCATAGTGTGAGATCCACTGGAAGTGGGCGTCGCACTCTCACGAGTTCGGCCACAACGAGAACTGAATGTGTGGAATCTGAACTCTAGAACTCGATCTTGAAGATGAAACGCTTCTTCTCCTCTTTCTTAAGGGTGGCGGATAGCGAGTCGCCCGCTTTGACCTTTGCAGCCCCAAGACTTGCATCAATGGAGCTGGCAAGATCAATACTGATGGAAGACGCGGTAGAAGAAGTGATATCGATGCTATAGGAATTCATGGTGCTGCAGACATCAGGACTGCAGCGTTTTTCGACGAGAGAAAGAATCTCGTTGTCATGAGCAAACCACTGGAGATCGGGCCTTTTGGGAGTTGCTCCAGGGTCGAATGACTCATTCATAACAATGCTGAGTGTTTCGTTCGAAGAGCGCTCTGCGTCGAGCGTTTGCGAGGCGTCGCTTCCAGCATGCTCTCCTGCGAGTTTCGACTGGACATGAATGTCTCTTGCAAGACCCAGGGCTCCAACCAAGCCCTTTTCCTGGTGGACCTCGACACTGCAGCGGGTGGCGCCAAGCAGGTAGGCAATGTTCTTTAATTCCGTAAGTTGGTCTCGCTTGCAAATCTTCAGGTAATCCTTAACTTGCAAATACAGGTCCGGTTCGAACGGATGACGATAGTAGGCGCTGCCGCATATTGGTCTCGGGCTAAATCGGATGGCGCTGTTTGGAACAAACTCTTCGTACATAAAGATGATTTCCGGAATGCGTCGTGTGTTGAGCCATCCGATTGCCCCTTCGCACAGTTCGTTTCCCTTACGGATGTCTTCATCAGCGATTACAACGAGTTTCGGCATGTCGAAGTCTTCGGATTGATAGTCCTCAAGAAACAAAGGATTGTACCAGCGTCTTTTGCAGTCTTCGATGGCGGAAGAGGCCTTTTCCGATGCACTGATGGCTCCGGAGGCAATGGCCGAACCGGCAGCGTACGCCGCGTTCGTGACCATGTCTTTTGTCTCTTTAGTGGAATTTGCAAGCGCACTCTTTGCGTTGGTCATGCCACGCGTCAGTCCTTCGGCTATCTTATTGTGGTTAGCCTTCGATGTCATGGTTGTTCCCCTTTTTCGTACGTTTCACGAATCAATTTGCATAAAACGCCCTGAAAAAATCGCGCATTGTTGTTTGAGCTGGCTATCTGTCCGTGCCGATTATACAGCCCTCCTCACATCGACCACCTCCGCCCACGGCACGATGTCGTAATCGTCATCCGCACGACGCACGACGAGGCACGGCCGCTTGTACTTGCGCTTGATGCCATACTCCTCGACGAACTCCCGCGCCGCTGCGCCCGACAAGATCGTGCCGGTCACCGGGCTGCCATCGGCACGCTCGACCTCCATGCGAATCCCCATCTTCTCGAAGCGCATCCAGTGCAGAGGTCGGCCTCCTCGCCGCCCATGAACGAGTCCTTCAGCTCGCATCCCTTCAGTCTCTTGTTGCCGGGCACGCCGCGCAGCGACTCGAACAGTAAAACCGTGTCACACCCCACGCATACAATCGTCGACGTGGCGTTTTCGATTGACGCCATAGGTTTCGACAACGATGGGATGTGATAGGTATGTCAAGTGATTACGTATGGGTTGTCGGGTTCGATGCCTCGACGGGCAAGGCGATGCAGTTCATCCGCTGCCACAAGAACAGCGCGCCGTTTCACGAGAGCCTCTACGCCTGCGAGGGGTATTCCGTGCAGACGATGACGAGCGAGGAATTCGGGGAGCTGGCCGATCGCGGGGGTTCCAGGTAGCGGCTCGTTACCGGTGTCGGCGATTGACTTTTCCGTGCCAGGGGCGGCGGGACTGTCTGCCATTCGGTTTGCAGGAGGGGAGGGTGATCAATGCTCTTCGATATGGATTTTGACGGTGACGTGGACGTGTTCGACAACGTGACCGAGTTCATGCTTGCCAATGGCGAGCTCACGGGCGACGACGACTCCGATGACGATGGCTCCGACGATGATGACTGCTGGGGTGTCATTGCCGCTAGAGCTCATCGTGCCGATTTAAATGCCGATGGCATTGCCGTGTTGCCTGCCGATTGGGATGATGGATAAACCGTTCAAATGGCTGGACGGTCTTGCCTAGAAATACAAAACCACTCAATGAAATGACAGCTTTTATGCGTGGCAAGAAAGCTTCAGATAAAGACGATGTGCTGTGACCACAGCTAAACCACTGCAGACTGCCACGGAAGCTGCGCCACTATCCGCTGCAAATCAGCAGCTCAGATAGGGGTTGCAGCAGCATGGGGGCGTTACAACACGGTGCCGCTCGAGCCGGTTTCGATAATCGCGTGCGCCTCTCCACGAGGGCCAAAAACCGTCTTGATCGGACCGTCGCCGATGATGGCATGCATGCCATTGGGTCCAGAGACTATGTTGCCGTTTCGGAAGTAAACGCCATCGTGATCCCCGGATCCGATGACGGCAAACGTATTCGAGCCGGAACCGACCACGGCAGATACGTTGCCATTGGGTCCGAAGAGCGTTCGAATGCCGGATTGCGGTTGGTTGTTGTCAAACATGGACCCTCCAATCGCCTAAAAGGCTGCTGGGAACATTATAGTCTGCACTTGGGATTGTCTGCATATGAGGAAGAGCGCATCGTGGCGACTCGTGCTCCTGCTGGGCATCGTCGGGGTCGCCGAAGGCATGCTCTTCCGTGAGCGCCATGTGATGGGGACATCGCAGCGCCTCAAAAAGCGTGAGACGCCGCCCAATCGCGCGAACTATCCTAGCGGCGGCTTGGGCACCTCGCCCGTGAGCAACCAGCCCTCGCTTGCCAGCCGGTATCCCACCTCCACGTATCCGGCGGCGCTTTCCTCCAGGCTGGCCTTCTCCTCGTCGGTCAGGGGGCGCTTTGCCCGTGCGGGCGCTCCGACGACGAGCATGCCATCCGGGATGCGTGCCGATCCCGTCACGAGCGCTCCGGCCCCGATGAGGCAGTGACTGCCGATCTCGGCACCGTCGAGCACCGTGGCCCCCATGCCGATGAGCGAGTGGTCGCCGACGGTGCAGCCGTGCACGACCGCGGCATGACCGATGGTCACGTCATGGCCGATGATCGTGGGCGAATCGTGGCTCACGTGCAGGCAGACGCCCTCCTGCACGTTCGTGCGCTCGCCTAGCCTCACGAAGCTGTCGCAGTCACCCCGGATGGTCGCGTTGAACAGGACGCAGCACTCGTCGCCGATGGTGACGTTGCCGATGACGGTCGCGTTGGTCGCTACGTGCGCGGTGGGGGAGACGGTGGGCACTTTGTTCGGCTTCTGCATGGTCATCCTTCCTGGACGCATCCGTGTGCGTATGCAATTGCTTGATATGATGGAACGATACCGAATACGACGATGTTTTGCATGTAACAATGTTTGGTACGGGGCACGAGCTGGGGGAAGCCGCAAGAGAAGTCCTGCTCCGACGATACTCCGATTATTCATGTCTCACCCTATGCATACAATTCTTGAGTGACGCAACGGGCCGATTAGATGGTTAGTTCGCATGCGTATTAGATATAAGGTCTAATGGCAGTATATCACGGTATCGTGATATACTGCCAGGAGGTGAAGCACTGTCATGCCGACGCTTACGAGGTTTTACGGAATCGCCATCAAGATGTACTTTCTCCAGTCAGAGCATAATCCTCCGCATGTTCATGCAATATACGGGGAGGATGCTGGAGCCTTTGATATCAGGACTGGAACACTGATTGACGGAGGGTTGCCCGCAAGAGCATCCGATTTGGTCAAAGAGTGGATTGCGATACACAGAAGCGAGTTGCTTGAGATGTGGGAAACGCAAGAGTTCAGGAAGCTCGACCCGTTGGCATAGGGGAGGAGGTGCGCGATGTTTCATAAAGTGAAGGAAGTATATCCACTTCCCGATATGCGGCTCAGCGTGATTTTCGCCAACGGAGCTACCAAGGTCTATGATGTCGCGCCGCTGCTTGGCAGGTTCGATGCATTCGAGGCACTGCAAGACCCCAACGTCTTCAGCGGCGTTGAGGTCGACATCGGTGGGTATGGCATTGTGTGGAACGATGATATTGACCTATCCTGTGATGAGCTGTGGGAGAACGGCGTGACGGAGGAGACGCCTTTCGATGGTCTTATATCATTCGCAGACGCCACCGAGCTCTGGGGCCTGAACGAATCGACGCTGCGCAAGGCCATATCCTACGGCAAGCTCGTCTCGGGCGTGGATGCGAGGAAGTACGGAAAGCAATGGGTCGTCACCGAGGCCGCCATGCGGCGCGAATACGGCGCCCCTGTCTCTGAGTAAGCCTCGCCACGCACTCCTTTTCAGCGGCCCTTCGCGAGCGCGGCAACAGCCTCATCTCTCGTGGAGACGAAGAAGAAGTCCCTGCCCTTGTTGCTCTCGTACATGAAGTCCTTGAGCGGTTTGCTCGTGTAGCGTGAGTAGTCGCCGTAGATGGCCATACGGCCACCGTAGTTGACGTACTTCTGCAATATCTCGCCGGCCAGCCCCGTGCTGAGGACGAAGAAGTCCTCGGCGACGAGCTGCTTGGGAATCACGATGTCCTTCGATCCTACGTCGTACTGCGCGCTCATCAGCAGGTCGATTGCCGATTGCGCGTCCGTGATGACCGGCTCGTCACTCTCCACGAGAACGCAGAGCACGCCGTTTTCCTCGATACCCGTCAAGTTCATGATGTCGCTCCTTCTCCGAATTCCTTCGCGTACGTGACCACGCCCGATATCGCCGGGGCGTCCTCGCGAAGCTTGCAGGCCATGAAGTTCTCGCTTGGAACGTCGAAGCACGGGAGAATCCCCAGCGCCTCGGCCGGCACGTAACCGACGCGCGGGTAGTACTCGTCGCTGCCAAGCACGACCGAGTAATCGTACCCGAGCTCCTGGGCTATCCTATGTCCCTCGCGGATCAGGGCGGTGCCGATGCCGCGCCTTTGCCATGTCGGTGCCACGGACAACGGGGCAAGAGCCAGCGCGACATGCTCGCCTACGTGCAGCTCGGTGAACATGATGTGCCCGACGATCTCGCCGTCAACTTCGCATACCAGCGACAGCTCGGGAACGTACGCGTCGCTTCGCCGCAGGGCATCCACCAGGTCATGCTCGTTTCCATCGCTGTGCTCGGCGGTTGCGAAGGCGCTCCTGACCACCTCGCGCACCGCATCGTGGTCGGCCTGTCGCTCTGCCCGTATCGTCATGGCGATTCCTCCCATCATTTCGTCTACCGCGTACTTTACCATCGTGGATGCCGGGCTGCGCTACGCGCTGCGAAGGAACCGCAGGACGTTCGCATCCTCCCGTCCCTACGGAAACGCCGTCATCAATGCCGTGCCGCAGACGATGAGCGCGAGTCCCAACCCGGCTCGCCACGATAGCCGCTCGTGCAAGAACAGCCAGGCAAACGCGATCGACGCGACGATCGAGAGCTTGTCGATCTGCACGACGATGCTCACTTGGCCGGTCTGTATCGCGTAATAGAAGAACAGCCACGACGCGCCGGTCGCGAGGCCGGACGCCACTAGGAACAGCGCCTCGCCGGGCCGCACGTCGCACGCGGCCCGCAGCTTTCCGCGCGCAGCGACGATGCCCCACGCCATCACCAGCACCACGCAGGTGCGAATCGCGGTCGCCAGGTTCGAGTCGATGCCCTCGATGCCGACCTTCGCGAGGATCGAGGTGAGCGCCGCGAACACCGCGGCTCCGATAGCGTACCACAGCCATCCGTGCCCGCCCGTGCCGCCATCCCGCGCGTCACTGCCGTCCTGCTCCGCTTTCCTCTCGATCATGAGGTAGGTGCCCACGCCGATCGCGACGATGGAAGCGAGCTTGATCGCGAGGTTGCTCGTCTCGCCGAACAGGACGATTGCGAAGATTGCGGCCAGGATCGTGCTCGACTTGTCCACGGGCACGACCTTGTTGACGTCGCCGAGCGAAAGCGCCTTGAAGTAGCAGATCCACGATGCGCCGGTCGCGAGTCCCGAAGCGACGAGGAACGTCCACGAGAGGGGAGCGATGCGGGCTATCCCGCCTTGCGCGCCGGTGACGAAGACCACGATCCAGGCAAAGACGAGCACAACCGCGGTTCGAATGCCCGTGGCGATGTCGGAATCGGTCTCTCGTACGCCGCATTTCGCGAGAATCGACGTTATGCCCGCGAAGAGCGCCGCAAGCAGCGCCGCGCTAACCCAACCCATAGCCTACGCTCCCGATCCTCCTCTGGCTATCACCGTCTCGTCAGCCCTACAGCTCGTGGTAGTAGGGACAAATGTCGACATACGTGCCATCGGGCATGCGAAAGCCACCGGGAATGGTGCCGAGCTGCACGAAGCCGAGCTTCTCGTAGAGGTGGCGCGCGCCGGCGTTGGTCGCGACGACAGCGTTGAACTGCAGCACGCGAAAGCCGTGCGCCTTGCCCTGGGCAAGCGAGTCTTCGACGAGTAGACGGCCTGCGCCCTTGCCGCGCGCGGCCGAACCGACCGCATAGCTGGCGTTGGCGATGTGCCCGCAGCGCCCGATGTTGTTGGGATGCAGGATGTAGAGCCCGATGACGCACCCGTCCTCCTCGGCGACGCCGCAGTACGTCTGCGATGCGAAGAACGTGCTGCCGCTCACAAGGTCCAGCTCCTCTTCCTGGGGAAACGCGATGCCGTCTCTCACGACTTCGTTCCAGATGCCCACCATCTCGGCGATATCATCCTGTCGGTAACTCCTGATTTCCATCATCTGCTCCTCGTCATATGTCATGTTTTCAGCTCAGCGTTCCCTTGCGCGTGCGTCCAATAATCCAGCCGACGATGCCTCCCAGCACGGCGAAGACCAGCCATCCCAGCCCCATCGAATGTAGCGGCAGCCAATCGAGTGGCATGAACGTGATGATGCCCATGGCGTGCAGCTCCAGAACCACGGCCGCCGCGAAGGCGCCGATAGCCGCTCCCCGGTAGAGCCCCTTGCCTTTGATGCGCTTGTGAAAGACCAGGAGCACCACCACGGTGATGAACGGCGGATACACGATGCCCAGGACCGGGTCGGCCAGCTGGATGATGGCGTCGAGGCCCAGGTCGCAGATGAGCACGCCGATTACGCAATCGGCTAGGAGCAGCACGTTGTATGAGACCCTCTTCCCGAACAGTGCGTAGAAGTAGTCGGCAGCCGAGCTCACCAGGGCAACGGCCGTCGTCACGCAGGCGAGGAGCACGATGGCGCTCAGCAGGACGATGCCGGGTTCGCCCAGCAGCGACTGCACGATCGCCACGAGCAAGCCGGCTTGGGTGAGGTCCGTTCCCAACGACGTCGATGTCGCGCCCAGGTAGGCCAGGCCACCGTAGATGATTCCGAGCATGACCGCGGCGCCGATGCTCGCGCGTGCTAGAAGCGTCATGCGCTCGTGACCTTCGGAACGGCCCTTCACGAGGGCGGAGTCGAGGATGATGATCGAGAAGGCCGCCGCACCCAGCACGTCCATGGTCTGGTAGCCCGCGCGCACGCCCTCTTGGAACACGGTGCTCGTGAGCGGGGGTTCGATTGGGCCGATGGGCTGGGCGATTCCCGCGATGATCAGGACCACGACGCCAATCACCAGCGTCGGCGTGAAGAACTTGCCGATGATGTCGACGACGCGCGACTTGCGGCATGCGAGCAGGTAGACGATGACGAAGAACGCGATGGAGAAGGGCACGAGATATCCCGGCGCCGCATCACCGAGGTAGGGGGCGACTGAGAGCTCGAAGGTCGTCGCCGCCGTGCGGGGCATGGCGAACAGCACGCACAGGCACAGGATCGCCGCCGTGCCGAGGATGGTGCCGCCCGTCTTGCCGAGTGCATCCTCGAAGGCGCGGCGCGGACCGCCCACGGCGTTGATTACGAACACGCCCAGGCACGAGAGCACGGCGTCAGCGAGTAGGAAGCCGACGAATCCCCAAGGCCATAGGCTACCGCTGAGCTGGCCAAGCGTCGGCGGGAATATGAGGTTGCCGGCCCCGAAGAACATCGCGAACAGGGCGAACCCGACGATTATCGAGTCCTTCCCGAGGGATGCGCCCCTATGTCCCCGCGCGTCGTTCGTCTTCGTCTCCCGTCTGCCCTGGCCCCGTCGTCTCAGAGCGTGAGCTGCTGGATGTACACGTCGTTGCGGAGCTCCTTGGCGTGCTTGGGATCGATCTGCCCGTCATGGGCCATCTCCTTCACGTACTCGAGCTCGCGGGCCAGGGCCTGGGCCTGGACGTCCTCCACCGCATCGTAAACGTCACGCAGGGCTCGGAAATGCGCGGTGAGGATCGACGGGTCCCCGGTCTCCTCGTCACCGTCGTAGAAACCGGATTCCCTGAGCTCGGAGTCGAGCTCCTCGATGCGCTCGTATTGCTCGTCGCATTGCGCCACTACCTGCCGGGCCTGCGCAGCCACGTCGGCGGAGGCGTGCTTGACGATGTCTGCGAGCTGATCGGCATAGCGTTTCATCACGATGACCGTGGCAGGCTCGTCCACGTCATCGTTCGCGGCCGCCATCTGCGCCGAAGCCTCCCCGGTGATCGACCCCGTCCGGTGGGCGTCGGCCCTCACGGACTCGATGACCCTCATGAGCAGGCGCGCCTCGGCGTCCACCTGCCTTTTCGTGCGGCGCGAATCGGCCTTGTGCGGCACCAGCGCCGGAACGGCGAAGTTCGCCAGCAAGAGCGTGCACAGGATGACGCCGGAGGCAATGGACGCGAGCATGGTGTGAACCGGGAGCGCCCCGGATGCCGGCAGCGTGGCGGGCACCGTCAGGATGAGCGAGAGCGTGATACCGCCCTTGGGACCTGCGAAGGCCGTGGCCAGGGCGCTGCGAAAGTGCTCTCCGTCGAGCAGAGTGCGCACGGATTGCCTGCGTACGAGGCAGTGCACGACGTCCATCCCCGCGATCCAGCAGAAGCGCACGATTTCCAGAATCAGCGTGAGGACGATGACGACGCCGAACATGAGCCACGGATCGCCAAAGCCTCCATCAGCAGCTGGTGCGATGAAGCGGGGCAGCTGCATGCCCAGCAAGACGAAGATGATACCGTTGAGGATGAAGCCGAGCGTGTCCCAGACGCCCTTGGCCTGCATGCGCTGGCGCGCGGTCTGGGGCGTGTGACGATGGGGGAGAAGCGACATGACCATGCCCGCCATGACCACGGCGATGACGGCGCCGATGTGAATCTGGTGGCAGATGAGGTAGATCACGAAGGGCAAGAGTAGCTCGAGGGTCACGTGCAGGTTGGGGCTGTCGATGCCGCGACGGCGGATGAACTCCAGCAACAGCCATGCAGCAAAGCCCAGGATGACGCCTCCGAAAAGCCCGCCGAAGAGCTCCAGGGCGAACTCCTCGCCGGCGTGTGCCAGGGAAAGCGCTCCCGTGAGGGCGAACCCGATGGCGGTCTTGAAAACCACCGTGCCGGTCACGTCGTTGAAGAGCGCCTCACCGGTCAGGAGCGTCTCGTGGCGTTTGCCGAAGCGGAAGTCCTTGGAGAGCTCCGTGACGGCAACCGCGTCAGTCGAGCCCATGGCGGCGCCAAAGGCGATGGCGGCAGCCAGCGGGATGGCGGGAAGCAGCGCGTGCAGCGCGAAGCCCACGGCGACGACGGTGACGAGCACGAGTCCCACGGCGAGCGAGAAGATGCCCCAGCGGCTCTTCCAGAGGGCGCCGGAATCGGCATGACGCGACTCGTTGAAGTGCAGCGGGGCGATGAACAGGATGAGCAGCAGCTCGGCGTCTAGTCCGGTGTCGAAGGAGCCCGTGACAAAGGCGGCGATGACGGCGCCGAGCGCGATCTGCACGAGGGGAAGCGACAGCGCGGGCAGGAAGCGCCCGATGATGCTGGAGACCACCACGGCCGCCAACAGGAACAGCACGAGCGAGAGCGCCTCCATCCATGTCCTCCTTCGTAGGTTTTCAGAGCATTGTAGCGCGTAGAGGAGGAAGGGGAGGGGTTGAGGACGCGAGAGGCCACCGTGTCAGCGGGACAGAAGATAATGTTCGTCTAGGTCAACAGGCTCTCTTCACCATCGAGCGTACCCATAATCTCGCCATTGGGGTTGTAAGGGTTATCCGGATGCGATGCCCCTCCCTGGCATCTACAATGATGTCAAAGTCCCCGTTTTAAGGAGAACTGCCCATGCTCATTCGCGAGGAACATGGCGACAAGCGGCACCACCTGCCCTTGCTCTTGCTTGCCGACGAGCAGGAGAGCATGGTCGATCGCTATCTCGACGAAGGCACGATGTACGTCTTGGAAGTCGACGGCATCGTGGTGGGCGAGTGCGTCGTGAACAATGCGGGCGATGGCGCGCTGGAGATCAAGAACATCGCGGTCGACCCCTCCCGCCAGCACCAGGGCTATGGCCGCATGCTCATCGACTTCGTAGCCAAGCGCCATGCGGGCGAGTATGACATCCTGCAAGTGGGGACAGGCGACAGTCCGCTCACCGTGCCGTTTTACGAGCGATGCGGCTTCGAACGCTCTCATGTGGTCGAGGGGTTCTTCACGGAAAACTACGACCACCCCATATTCGAAGGCGGTGTCCAGCTCGTCGACATGATTTACCTGCGCAAGCGCTTGTAGATGAGAGCCACGAGTTTGTCGTGCGGGGCAGTTTCGCTTATCCTTTCGCGCCTGTCCTAATCCAACCGGGAGCATTTACAATGATGCCAAAGACCACGCCTTAAGGAGAGCACTCGTGCCCAAGCCCCTGACCGACATGTCCCTCGAGGAACTCTGGGAGCTCTTTCCCATCGAGCTCGTGGAGCACCAAGATTGCTGGGTCGACTGGTATCGCGAGGAGGCCTCCGTACTCGACGGGATCCTGTCTCCGGACCTGCCCCACGCAATCCATCACGTCGGCAGCACGGCAATCGACGGCATCTGGGCCAAGCCCATCGTCGACATACTCGTCGAGATGCCCGATGATGCTGCCATCGATTTGGCGAAGGCGCGTCTTTCGGCCCATAGCTACCTGGTCATGGCCGATCGGGACCTCAACAAGGGCTATACGCCGGAAGGCTTCGCCGAGCGCGTCTTCCACATCCACCTGCGTGTCGTTGGCGATAACGACGAGCTCTGCTTCCGTGACTACCTCAACGCCCATCCCGATGTCGCCAGGGAGTACGAGCGTCTCAAGCTCTCGCTCTGGAGGGAGTTCGAGCACGACCGCGATGGCTACACGGCTGCGAAGACTCCCTTCGTCAGCAAGTACACTGATCTCGCTAAAGCCGAGCTTACACAGGGGCCCGTAGCTTAGCGCAGCGTGCGCAGATGTGCCTTCATCTCGTCGGTGATACGACGGCTCTCGATGGCCTTCTGGATGCCCTTGCGCCGCGTCCATTCGTCGAGCAGCGCCTCGTCGTCTTGCTGTTCGAGGTAGGGGAGTGCCGCCGCCTCCTGCTTGGTGAGCGCCTCGGCAAAGTACCAGGCGCGCATCATATCCACGTAGTAGATGTCGTCGTCGCTTGCCGGGCGTTCCTCGGTGCTGGGCATGCGCGTTTGCGCGACCATGGCGAGGAAGCGTTCGTCGAACAGCTCGTCGAGGTACAGCCGCATCAACACGCCGATGCCAAAGCGAATCGTGTAGCAGTGCTTTGAGGCGAGCCAGCGATCTACACGCTCCAGCGTCTCGTCCGGACGCTTGGCGAGTACCTTGACGGGAAGCTGATCGCAGGTTGCCCAATTGTCCACATAGGGCAGGAAGCGCTCGTAGAGTTCCAATGCCGTGCCGTAGTCGCGCTCGCGCCCGATGCAAAAGGCGTGTACCTGGTTCTCGTCGAAGAGACGATGGGGGAGCGCCCGCAGGAATGCGTTGACATCCTCGCGCCGTACGAGTTCCTTGGCGATCCTGCGTAGCGCCGGGGTGCGCACGCCGGCCATCGTGCGGGGATCCACGGTGGGGAGTAGCTTCGAATTGAAGTCCCGGTAGCCGAGGTCAACGTTCTGCGCCAAGCTGCGGCACACGAACTCGCCTGCGGTGTCCTCGTCAAAGCCCGGCAACTCGGCGCGCAGCACGTCTTCCAGTGGCGTATCCGCGGCCTTTGCCAGCAACGCGTCCTTCTGCCCGCGGTCGAGCCGCTTGAAGAGGGCCTCCGCGCTCATGGCGCGCTCCTTGGAGTAGAAGCGTGCCTGGGCCACTAGGCGGACCGGTGCGTGGGACTTCGTGTACTTGGCTCCCGAACCCGCCTGGTGCGCGGCCAGCCGTGCGGTCACGTCGGTGGTGTAGCCGGTGTAGAGGCTACCGTCACCGCATTCCAGGACGTACATGTAGTGCTCGAATGAGGGCATGCCATCGTCTCCTCTCCACCGGCGCCCGCGTCACAACGCGAGTTGCATCTGGTCTTCGGGGTCGTCGCCCTCGTCTTCCGGCGCCACGTCGAGCGCGATGGCCGAGCGGTCGGCGAAGGCCATCGGGTCGCCGGCAAGCCACGATTTGACCTCGTCTTCGCGCAGCACGAGCGGCATGCGGTCGTGGACGGGCGCGGTCGCGGCGTTGGGAGCCGTCGTCACGATGGAGAAGGCGCGGTCATCTCGCACGCCGCCGAGTAGCGTGATGCCGCCGGAATCGGGCGAGCAGAATCGATACTGCCGTTTGACGGGCTTGCCGCCCCTGGGATTCGGGCGCGTCTCGGTCGCGTGGGGCTCGAAGAACCCCATCGTCGGCACGATGCAGCGCCCCCGTCTGATGGGACCTTCCCATAGCCCCGGGTTATCGCCCAGCGCCGTCTCGATGCGCGTGTTGAAGAGCAGACGATTGGCCCAGCTCGCCTCGAAGCCCCAGCGCAGCTCGGTGGCATCCAGCTCGCCGATGCCGGGAACGATGACCGGCGCGATGGCTCCCGGGCGCACGTCGGGGCCGGCGGGCCAATCGGGCAGGCAATTGAAGGGCGCGTGCATCTGGATGAGGCGGATGACCTCGGTCACTTCGTCCATGGTCAGCATCTTGAAGCGTCCGCACATCGCAATGTCCTTTCGGCCGCCCCGTGCCTATTGCCTGAACAGCCAGCCCATGATCCGGCTGTCGTTTGCCATGAGGGAGCTGCCGGTGCCGTGTTGTTCGTCCGAGCCCTGGAAGTACGAGGCGTCCTTCACGTCGAGTACGACCAGACGGTCAATCTCCCTCTCGGAGAGTCCCTGCACCCGGTAGAGCAGGCGCAGCCTTTCGGTAAACTCCTGGGCCGCCTCGACGGAATAGAACTCATCGGCATCGCCCAGCGAGATGCGGATGGGAACGCGTGCCGTGGCAAGCGGCATGGGATCGCCATCCCATTGCGAGGCGCACATCAGCGCTGCGCTGTAGAGCTCGGGCTTGGTGCCCATCACGAGCGAGAGCGTCTCGCCTCCGTAGGAGTAGCCGTGGAGATACACGCGCTCCGGGTCGATGTCGTATGTGTCGATGAGGTACTCGGTCAGGGCAATGACCTGGTCGGCGGAGTTCTGGCCCCAGTCGCTGGGCTGCGGGGCCGCGATGATCATCGATTCGTCGTATTCCTGGGCGGTGAACGGGTATTCCTCCGTGTTCAGGTTTTCGCCCGCTCCGTGATAGTACAGGCCGGGCTCTCCGGGAAGCGTCACGAAGAGCGCCACGGGCTCGTCCTCCTCATTGCCTTCGGGAACGTACAGGTTGTAGTGGATGTCACCGAGACCCTCGACGCTGAGCACGTTGTCGATGACGAAGCCGCGGTCGGTTTGCGTGCCCGGCGTGAGTAGCGGCCGGTCGTGTTTCGCGGCGTGAGCGCCATGCGTGGTGACCGGGGTCGCCGGCACATCGGGCTCGGCCGTTTTCGGTTCGCTTGCGATGGCGATGCCTATGCCTATGAGGAGCAATGCGCCCACTATGATGGCGAGGAATGCGGTTGGCTTGCGCACGAAGATAATCCTTCCTGTTCGGAGCACTCATTGTATATGGCGTCATGACCGCCGTGCAATCCGTCTACGACCGAATGGCTTTCGGCGACGCATTTGCCGCGACAACCCCGGTGCTTCCTTGCAAAACCGTTAGGTTCGCGTAAGCGGATTCGATGGTGCGCGTCATCTGCCGATCCTAGGATTGATACGTGGTCATAGGTCATGCATTCAGGTGCGAGGAGGTATGAGATGGGCAAGAGGGCGGCCATTGTCGCGGTCGTGGTGCTGGTCGCCGCGGTCGCCGTCGTCGGCTTTCGCTGGGGACTCATCCCGGGGATGGCAAGCGGAACGTATTACACGCAGGTCGACAACACGCAGGTTCGGGAACAGGAGTCAGATGGCGGCATCATCGACTTCACGGGTGGCATGCCGTTACTCTACACGCTGCCTTCCTATGACGAGAACGGAAGCGTGCAGGACCTGAGCTTTGGCACGGAACGCCAGCTTCGGGAAGGTGCGTACCTGCGACTCAGCGTCCTTCCCGTTCGCGGCGTCACGGAGTGGCGCGAGGTGCAGTACGAGGAGCTTCCGTCTGCGGTCCAGGCGAGAATGCGTCGGTAGGGAGATACGATAATCGCGTCGGCAAGCATGCCGATTGCCGGGGTCATCGCGCTTTCAGGCGCATGTGCAGAATGGGGAAGGGCTCGCCTTGTTCGTCGGTCTCTGATCGTCCGATGACCTCGAAGCCCTCGTGCTCGTAAAAACCCCGGGCCTGGGCGTTTTGCTCGTTCACGTCCACGTCGGTGACTCCCAGTTCGCGTACTGTGAGGTCCAGCAGCGTCGCCCCCACGCCCTTGCCGCGATACGCGGGGCCGATGAAGAGCATCTCGAGTTTTCCGTCATCTACGCCGGCAAAGCCCAGTACACGTCCGTTGTCATCGCGTGCCGTCACGAGAATGCGGATCGCGCGTATCGCCTCCGGCACGTATTACGCGATTCGCTCGACGTCCTGTTCACCCAGGAAGCCATGCGTTGCCTCGACAGATGCGCGCCACACGGACGTCAGCTCCTCCACCAGCACGTCAGTGCGATCTTGTGGCATCGTGATTTGCATTGGGCATCTTTCTCTCCCGTTATGGGCTTGCCGCATTTTAGCATTGCGCTAGGCTAGAGAAGGGAACCATAGCATCGCGTGCCAACTGGGGGAGCAAAAAGCGTGCCAACGGGTAGCAAACGTAGGTTCTGGATTGGCGTGGCCATCACGCTGCTCGGCGGCGCCCTATGGGGCGTGTCCGGTACGAGCGTGCAGTACCTCACGACGACGGGAGGGGCAAGCCCGGCGCTTGTCACGTTTCTGCGTACGCTGCTCGGCGGCGGGATCTTCTTCGCCTTCCTGCTCCTGACTAGGTGCCGTGTCGTCAAGACGATGCTTTCACGCCGGCGCACCGTCGGTGCCCTTTTCGCCTTTGGATTTGCGCTCTACGCTAATCAGCTCTGCTACGCGCAGACCGTGCAGATCACCAACGCGGGGACCGCAACGGTGCTTCAGATGCTGGCCAGCGCGTTCGTCATGCTCTACGTGTGCGTGACCCTGCGCAGGGCACCGCGTATCAGGGAGGCGATTGGCCTGCTCCTCGCGCTGCTGGCGGCTCTCTTCATCGCCACGCAGGGCGATATCCGCACGCTCGACGTCCCGGCCGACGGGCTCGTCTGGGGGTTGCTCACGGCTCTTTCGACGGCCGTCTACATCATCGTTCCCAAGCGATGCGGCCTCTTCGAGCGATACGGTAGCATGCCGGTGGTGGGGACGGGCATGCTGCTTGGCGCACTTTTCGCGCTGCCGGTCTACCTGCTCCAGGGAAACACGCTTGCCGACGTGGCAACCGTGCTCGCGGCTTTCGGAGGCTTCGAGTGGCTCGTCTTTCTGGGTGGCCTCGTCGTGGTCGGCACCATCTGCGGATACGGCCTCTACTTGCATGGTGTCGCGATCGTGGGTTCGGTCAAGGGATCGCTTCTGGGTGCCATCGAGCCCGTGAGCGCCACGGTGCTGGCGGCATTATGGCTGGGAACCGCCTTTACCGGCTATGACTTGGCGGGTCTGGTGCTCATGTGCGTCATGGTCGCGTTCGTCACCTCTGATGAATAGGGGCGCTTGTCACCTCTTCGCGTTGCCCTCGGGTGTCACGGCAATGGCCGTGCGCAATCGCACGAGTCTGCATATGCAAGGATGCCGGCCGCGTTTTCGCGACCGGCATCCCGCCTAATCGTATGTCTCGCGGCGCTTACTCGTCCTTGCCGTCGTCCTGCACACGACCCATGTAATCGCCGCGCTCCTCGAGGATCTCGAGCGTCGCGGCATCTTCCTCGGCGCGAAGCGCACCCTCGGCGTCGCGCTCGGCTTCGGCCCAGGCCTTCTCCTCGGCATGCTCGGCGCGCACGTCGGTCGCCTTCTTGTCATGCTTGGCGTTGGCGATGGCGAGGATCGAGCCGGTCAGCGCAAACAACGCGATGGCGTTGGGAAGCACCATCAGCTGGTTGAACATGTCTTGCAACTCCCAGACCAGATCGATCTTGAGCACCGCGCCCAGGAACACGAAAAATGTGCAGATGCAGGCGAACACGAGAATCGTCTTCTTGCCAAAGAGGTATTCCCAGTTGAGCTTCGCGAAGAGGTTCCACGACAGGATTGTCGAGAACGCGAAGAATAGCAGGCATATGGCGACGAAGATGTTGCCGCCGTTGGTGGTGAAGAACTGGCTGAACGCAACCTGCGCCATGTTGCCGTTGTCCAGGCCGATGGCGGCGGCCAGAGCGGACGGATCGCTCATGTTCTCGTCGCTGAGCACGATGCTACCCTGCGCATCGACGAGCTTGCCGTCTTCGAGCGTGAGCGTGTCGTCGATGGCATCGCCTTCGGCCATGACGAACTCGATGACGGTGTCGTACTTGCCGGCGTCCTCGTAGGCCTTGGCCAGCGCACCATCGCCTACGTAGAGGGTGGAGATGACGACGAGCGCCGTCATGGTGACGACCACGAGCGTGTCGATGAAGACGCCGATCATGGCGACGACGCCCTGCTCATGCGGATCGCGCACCTCGGCGAGCGCATGCGCGTGCGGGGTGGAGCCCATACCCGCCTCGTTGGAGAACAGGCCGCGCTTGGCGCCGTAGGTGATGGCCGCGACGATGCCGAAGAACGCGCCGCCGATTCCGGCTTGCGGGCTGAAGGCGCACTGGAAGATGAGCGCGAAGGCACCGGGGATGTTCTGCCAGTTCATGACGAGAACGATGATCGAGCCCACCACGTAGAGCACGGCCATGACGGGTACCATCTTCTCGGTGATGGATGCCAGGCGGTGGATGTTTCCGATGAACACGAACCCGGCGAGCACGGCGATGATGATGCCGACCATCCAGGGTTCGATGGAGAATGCCGTGTTCATGGTCGCGGCGATGGAGTTGGATTGCACCATGGGGCCGATGAAGCCCAGGGCGATGATGACAGCCACGGCGAAGAAACCGGCAAGGGCCTTGCCGCCCTTGCCCTTGAACGCGGTGGTGATGTAGTAGGCGGGACCGCCGTGAACCGAACCGTCAGCGTCGACCACGCGGGTCTTCTGCGCCATGACGGCCTCGGCATAATTGGTCGCCATGCCCAAAAGGGCGATAAGCCACATCCAGAAGATGGCACCGGGGCCACCTACCAGGATGGCGCCGCAGGCGCCGACGATGTTGCCGGTGCCGACTTGCGCGGCGATGGCCGTGGCCAGGGCCTGGAACGACGTCATGCCACCGCCTTGCTTGCCGCCGCGCAGCGAGAAGTCGCCGAAGATGCGACGCCATCCCTCGCCAAAGCAGCGGAACTGCACGAACTTCGTGCGGATGGTGAACCAAAGGCCCATCGCGATGAGCAGGGTGAGCAGGACGTAATTAGACAGATACGAGTTGATCGTCGTGACGATCCCCAATAGTGCTTCTTCCACGAACGTTTCCCTTCCTTGACAACGGCTACCCATTATCAGAGAAGCGGAGGAAAAGTGGTTCAATTTCGGATTATTTAACGTGACCGTGACAAAGAGGGCGGGTGATTTGCCACGCTGCTGTGATGGAGTATCGAATACGGGAATCGCGCGTATCCGCATCGGCCGAGCGGGCCGTTACGCACGGAAAGCTATCGCTTGTCCTTCATGACGAGCGACGCGATTTTCGACGACAGCCTGTCGCTTTTGAAAACTACCTTTACCGAAGCCAAGGTCAGTAGAAGGCATACGACGAAAACCGAACCGATCACGATGATGACAGTACCCATAATCCCTCCTCGCCGGCCACGTTCCTGACGGACGTCTTTCAGATGTCTTCGGCTTGTTTCTTGAGCTCCTCGACAAAGGTGGGTAATGCGGGATTGTCGTTGCTGTCGAGGTAGACGAAGTACAGATGATAGTGGCAATCCTTCCCCTCGAGCAGGCGGGCAACCATATCCTCGCGCATAAGGAAGCGCGGATCCTTTATCCACGCATCGCTCAAGACGATGATCCCATCGCTCAGGTTTCCGGCGAGATAGCCGTTGATAGTCGGTGTCATGCGTAGCTGTATGCGGGGTGTGAAACCATGCGAGATGCACAGCTTTTCCAAGACGACGCGCCAATCGTCGAAGAGCCTGTCCGCGGCAAGCAGAAAGCGGGTGCCTTCGAGGTCTTCCACATGGAGGGGCTCCTTGCTGGCAGCCGGATGGCTCCTGTTCATCCACGCGGAGAACCTCCTCTTCCTAAGCGGTACAGCCGTGATGCCCATGGCCGCGCGCTCCGCGACGACCTCTTCGACGGGACCATACGCCATGAGGTACCCGACATCGACCGTGCCGTCGAGGAGGGCATCGGTGATCGTTTGCCCCGAGATGGTATGAAGCTGGACATCGATGTTCGGATGGTATTCGGATAGGTGCATGAATACCGGTATCGCCTGGTTTCCGATGGTGAAGTCGATCATAGGGTCCTGAACGACGATTCGCATGGCCTTTTCCTGGCTAATGCGACGGCACTTCTTCAACGCGAGGTCATAGTCGTAGAGCATGTCTTCGGCGCTTTTGAGGAACTGACGTCCGGCGGCGGTAAGCGCAATCTCGGAATCCCTATTGACCAAGGTGAATCCGATTTCCTTCTCGAGTTCGGCAATGTGCTTGCTCAAGCTCGACTGCGACATGTGGAGAAATCGCGCCGCTGCACTGAAGTTGAGATGCTTCGAGAACTCGACATACTCGCGCAAGATCCGGATATCCATTGTTACCCCCAGTTCACGCCCATGGTACTAGACTATCAAAGAAGTCTGGCCCTTCGGTGTCGAAAGCCGATGACAGAGTATTCCAATCCAGAATGAGACCCCGGCCATACGGTAATAGTTCCGCACGTTTTTCCGGGCAATACGTACCCGTAATTGTCATTTTTCGTAGTCCCTCCGTTTCGATTACATTTTTCGCGGCGGGCCCGTCGTGGGCCCGGTCATATCCCTTGGGGAAGGAGAATGATATGTACAACAAGATCGGCCTCGAAGAGCATTTCGCGATTCCCGAGACGATGGGAGGGTCGACGGTCTACTTCGAGAAAACGGGTGCGAAGGACATTCGGTCCACCCGCTTGCTCGACCTGGAGGAGATGCGCCTAGAGCAAATGGACGAGTACGGCATGGACATGATGATCATGTCGCTGAATTCACCGGCCATCCAGGAAATAACCGATGCGCAGCAGGCGGCCACCATTGCCCGCAAATCCAACGAGGACCTCGCCGCGGCCATAGAGAGACATCCGGACAGGTTCCGCGGATTTGCCGCACTGCCGTTGCAGGATCCCGATATGGCCATCGAGGAGCTGCACTACGCGATTGACGAGCTCGGGTTCGTCGGCGTCTTGGCTAACGGCTATTCGAACATCGGCACAGATGACGAATACGTGTACCTGGATGATGCGCGGTACCGTCCCTTCTGGGCCGAGATGGAGAAGCTGGACGTTCCCTTCTACCTGCATCCGCGCGAGCCCATGCCCTGCAATGCCCATACGCTCGACGGCCATTACTGGATCATGGGCGCACCTTGGGCATTTGGCGTCGAGACGGCCACGCATGCGCTTCGTCTGATGTGCAGTGGACTGTTCGATGAATATCCGAAGCTGAAGATCATCCTGGGCCATCTCGGCGAGGCGCTTCCGTTCACCATCTGGCGTGCCCAGAACCACCTGAACAAGCGTCGTCGCGGCATGCCGGCCAAAAAGCCATTGCCGGAGTACTTCAACGAGAACTTCTGGGTGACCGTCTCCGGACAGTTCACCCTGCCTCCCTTGCTGTGCACGATGATGCAGATGGGCGCGGATCGCATCATGTTCGCGACCGATTACCCGTTCGAGGAGATTCCGGATGCCTGCATCTGGTTTGACAACCTGCAGATTTCCGAGCCCGACAAGAAGAAGATCGCGCGCGATACGGCAATTGACCTTTTCAAGCTCGACCTCTAGTCGAGAATCATCTCTACGCAGAATGGGGGAGAAATGAAACTGAAACCAAAGGCGATTGCGGGATTGTCGATTTCCGTCGTCCTCGCGATACTCACTTTCGTGATCCAGCCCGACATGATCGGGATGGAGGACGTCAAGGGCGTTCGCACCCTGGGCGTCTTGCTCATCACCATCGTGTTGCTCATGACGGAGACCTTCGCCATTCCCGTCACCTGCTTCATATGCATTGCGTTCATGTATCTCTTCGGAGCGACCGACAAGTTCTCGGCTACCCTTGCGGGCTTCACGAACACCACGTCGTTCTTCGTCATCGTCTCCTACGCGCTGTCCATAGCGATAACGAAGATGCCCATCGGAAACAGGATACTGTTCTTCATGATGAAGATCTTCGGACGTTCTATGAAGGGCATCCTGCTCGCGTTCATGGTGACGATCGCGACGTTGTCGGCCTTCATCTCGAATGTGGCGACGGCGGCCATCTTTGTCGCCATTTGCATCTCGTTCCTCGACATATACGGGGATGACGAGGATGCGAAAAAGCAGGCGGGCAAGGTGTTCATGGTCTGCATCGCCATCTCGGCGACGGTTGGCGGCATGATCACGCCCGCGGGATCGTCCCTGAACCTCCTGGGCATCAATCTCATCGAGTCCCTTGCCGGCATCCGCGTGACCTTCCTGCAGTGGATTGTGCTCGGCGCGCCGCTCGGCTATCTGAGCGTCATCATCGCCTGGTTCATCGCCTCGCGCATGTTCAAGCTGCCCGAGCTGGATATCACCGCAATCGTCGCCTATAGGGACAATCTGAAGGAAGAGTCCATTCCCGACAAGATGAGCTTCAAGGAGAAGTACACCCTTCTCATCGTGTTCCTGATGTTCGCGCTGTGGATCGCCTCGTCCTGGTTCCCGTTCTGGGATGTCACGCTGGTCGCCACCATCGGCTGCATCCTCATGTTCATCCCCGGCATCCAGGTCCTCACTTACAAGGAATACATCAAGGGCGTCAACTGGACTCCGTATATCGTCATATCCACCTTCATCATGGCCGGCCAGATGCTCGTCGCGAACAAGGTCACCGTCTGGCTGTGCACCTTCGTGCTGCCGAGCAGCCTTGACATGCCCATACCCCTGGCGGTCATGGTCGTCTCCGCAATCATCTTCGTGATCATGGTGATCGTTCCGTCCGCGCCGGCCATCATCAATCTGCTGGCATCGCCGTTTGCGGCCCTGGCCGTCGCCTCGGGCATGTCGCCGTTGTTCCTCATGCTCCCGTTGAGCATGTATGCCGGCTGCGTCATCATCTTCCCGTTTGATGTCGTGCCGTCGATCACCTATGCGGCGGGGTATTACGGCATGACCGATTTGCCCAAGGTCTCGATCATACTTGAGATTGCCATGTGTATCATGGCCGGCATCTGGATACCCATCGCGCTTGGGTTGGTCGGTCTGGTCTAGGCGGGCGCCACAGTCAATTCCTGCCAAGGGGGCCCGCTTTCCCTCCTGTTCCCTTGGCACCCCCAGTGTTGAATTGGCGCCTCACTTTTCGGGGGCCGCTTCGATGGGTGATTGTCACTTGTCGGATTGCGGTCCCCGAAGATGTGCCTCGGTGTAAGGGACGCGATAATGGAACTTGGCCAAACACTTCCCATATGGAGCATCATCCCCTTCGCGGGCATGC
>OLRG01000236.1_pt1 | contig 58680 bp, 46 predicted proteins | sample 1672331 | NCBI WGS metagenome assembly OLRG01 (sample SAMEA3136672, study PRJEB25190) | human gut metagenome
AGCATCCGACTGTTAATCGGACGGTCACTGGTTCAAGCCCAGTCGCAGGAGCCATATGAAAGCCCTTGGAAAGCAAGGGCTTTTTTTGTTACTCCAGCGAATCAAGTACGTCGTCGATCAGCGTACGCTCGTGCGATCCATCGGCTTTGAGTCGAGGGAAGCGTCGCAAGACGTTGGCAGGACTCGCGCCAGCCGCACGCGCTACATTCGATTTCGATTCGCCATGAGCCAAAGCCGTTTCCGCAAGACGATCCACCAGCGAGTCCGACACCTTGCGAATCTGCTCGGCAACCCACAGCTGCGCCAGCTCGGGGGAGAGAACGTAGTCGTCCTGCAATTCGCTTGATGCTTCCTGCACGGCCGCCCACAGCACCATAAAAGGCTTCTGATAGTAGGTGATCCGATCGTAATCGGACTCGCCTTCCAGCTGCTGCAACGCTTTGCGCTGTGACGTGTTATCGCTCATGCGTTCCATCGTATGTCGCGACATGCCCGGAGACTGTGGATAACTCATCCTCCGACCACAGGGCCGTTTCGGCTGGACAATCCAATCACATACTGTCATGCTGGCAATTCACCGCCGCACAGCGCAACAAATCGACAAAGCGACACAGCAATGCAGCAACGCGAAGGAGCCATCATGAACGAACATGAATATCGTCGACGAATCCAACGGAACAGAATCGTCCAGGAGGAAAAGAAACTCATCCGCCAGCAGTTGCGCCAAATCATGATCGTATGCGCGCTGGCGTGCGTCATACTGCTCGTGTGCTGTCTATGGTCGGCTGAACCGACATATGCGAAAACGAATTCGGGCGACACGTCCGAATCCTGCGTAGCCCTGATGCGATGGCCGTTGAACGGCGCGCAGGTAGTTGGCAAGTATGACGCGCCGAAACAACAGTGGCTTCCAGGGCATCGGGGCGTCGACTTGCTCGTCGACCAACAGGAAGCTGTCGTCGCGCCTGCAGACGGCGTGATCGCCTTCAGTGGCAGCGTGGGAGGCAAAGCCGTGGTCACCATACGGCATGGAGGCAGCCTTTCCGGACTGACCTCGACGTTCGAACCAGCCAAGACGGAACGCGATGTCGGCGCACATGTTGTGCAAGGGGAGCGTTTCGCGCGTGTGGAGGGCGAATCCGACCATTGCGACGATCATTGCCTGCATTGGGGAATCAAATCGGAAGGACGACAATATACTGATCCGGAAAGCAAAACCCGTACGGTGCGAATCGGATTGAAAGTCCTGTGAAACAGAAGGGGGCGACAGAACCATCGATTTTGTCCATACGTCGTGGCCTCGCCGAAAAAGTGAAGCTCTCAGGCTATGATGATGCATGTACGACGATTACGCAGGGGAGAAATGCCATGTACAAGGAATACACGCGGCCTTTGGAACAGCAGATTGACACAGACAAAAATATTTTCTCGGTGCTTGAGGAACGAGTGAACCGTACTCCGAACGATTCTTTGGTGGAATACAAGAATGAGCATGGCGAGTGGGCGTCGTTCAGCGCCACCGAGTTCCGAGACAAGGTCATCGCCATCGCCAAAGGCCTGATCGCCCAAGGCATCATGCCTGGCGACTCGGTATCCATCATCTCTCACACATGCTGGCAGTGGACTGCGCTTGACGTGGCGATCATGTCGATTGGCGCGCTCACCGTCCCCGTATACGAGACGAATTCGCCCGCGCAGGTTAAAATGATCTTCAACGACGCCAACGTCAAAATGGCGTTCGCTGAAGATGACGCGCAACGCGACAAGATCGAATCTATCAGAAGCGAATGCTCCAATCTTGGCGACGTCTATGTCATCGGGCTTGACGCGATTGACACGATGGTCGAATACGGTCATGCCGTGTCCGACGCCGAATTCCAAGAGCGCGAACATGCGGTTAAAGGCTCGGACCTCGCCACCATCGTGTACACCTCCGGTTCCACCGGTACGCCGAAAGGCATTGAGCTCACCCACTCCAATTTCGTGTTCATCACCTATTCCGGCATCAACTCCATGCCTGATATCGCGATGAAGCCGAACCGTCGTCTGCTGCTGTTCCTTCCGTTGGCACATGTGTTCGCCCGCTACATGCAGTTCTTCTGCTTCGCCGGCAATGTTTCGCTTGGTCTGTCCGGCAACCTGAAGACGATCCTGGCTGATTTCAAGGCGTTCAAGCCGACGTTCATCCTTGCCGTGCCGCGTATCTTCGAAAAGATTTACAATGCGGCGTCGCAGAAGGCCGGCGACGGCCTCAAAGGACGTATTTTCGCAGGTGCCACACAGACGGCGCGCGGTTGGTCGCACGCACAGCAGTCAGGCGAAGGCATTCCGGTTGTCTTGAATCTCAAGCATGCGTTGTACAACAAGCTGGTGTACTCCTCGATCATGGACGTGTTCGGCGGTCATGTGGAATACGCGGTTTCCGGAGGCGCTCCGCTTGATTCATCCATCGCGCATTTCTTCAATGGCATCGGACTACCGCTGCTGGAAGGCTACGGCATGACCGAAACCTGCGCTCCGTCAAGCGTCAATCCGACCTCTGGATACAAGATTGGCACCATCGGACTGCCACTGCAGGGCGTGACCATGGGCGTCGACGAGGAAGGCGAGCTGTGCATCAAGAGCCCGGCCGTATGCGCCGGCTACCACAACAATCCCGACGTCACCAGGCAGCAGATCGTCAACGGGTGGCTGCATACCGGTGATCTTGGTTCCATCGACGACGAAGGCTTTGTCTCCATCGTCGGACGTAAGAAGGACCTCATCATCACCGCCGGCGGCAAGAACGTCTCCCCGTGCGAAATGGAAGCATCGATCATGACGTCGCCCGTGGTGAGCCAATGCGTGATGATCGGCGACCGTAAGCCGTTCATAGCGGCCATCATTTCGTTGGATCTTGGCGAAACGAACGCATGGCTTGCGTCGAAGGGCGCGGAATGCGTGACATCCCTCGAGGAGGCCTCCCGCAATCCGATCGTGCGCGCCGAAGTGGAACGTGCCGTCAACAAAGCCAACGAGCTCGCATCCCGTGCCGAATCAATCCGTAAATTCGAAATCGTGCCGGACGAGTTCACCGAAGAAAACGGCTTGGTCACGCCGAGCATGAAGGCCCGCCGTCAGGCGGTGGTTGACCATTACCGCACGCTGATCGACACCGTCATCTACGTTCCGAAGAATAAGTAAAAATGCGATGATCGTCGGTAGGAACGCGCCGGCCTCAACATAAAAAAGCTGGCTTCCGTCGCAGCGGTTCGACGGAAACCAGCTTTTTCTATCTCTTGTCGGACTTCCTAGGCCTGATAATCCGGATTACCTTGTTGCCGGTTTACAAGCCTGCTTCGGCGAGCGAGATATATCCCGGTTCGATCAGCGTTTTCTTCAGATTGCTGGCACTGACCGCAAGCGCCTCTTCTTGGATGGTCGGCACTTTCTCGTCTTCCATGGCGACGGATGAGATGAACGTCAGCTTCGCAAGCTTGCCCGACGTGTTAAGCTGCACGCAGGTCTGTGCGATGTCGGATGCCAAGGTCTTGCGATTTTCCAAAGCGGTCATCCACTGTTTGCCGTTCACGATATTCGGTATGGAGCTGACGTAGGCGCCGTAACCGGTAATGATCGGCCATTGCGAGTTCTGCTCGTCAAGGGAATCGCTGGTATCCTCCGTATCGGAATCGCCGTCATCGGATTCAGGCGCCTGCGCAGGATCGGGAACGGACTGTTTTTTCAAGTCTTTCTTGCCGGTGATATTGTCTACGATGCCGGAAATGGTGATGGATGGGTTGATGTCGGCCGCCGAACCGGTGTATCCAAGATCATTGAGCTCTTCGGAAACATAACCGGCCACATAATCATTGCAGGAGATGATACCGTCGATGCGGGTATGACGCGATGTGTCCTTGTCCATACCAAGACGTTCGGCGAGCGTGGATTTGACCCGCTCGCTTTTCGCCGCATCGAACGCCACAGACACCCAATCGGATTCCGTACTCGACGAGGTCAGCGTGCCGGACGGGGAAACGGCCTTCCCGTCTTTGAAATACGGTCCAAGCACCGACCAAATACCTTTGAACACGTCTTGCGCGAAAGTCGCGTCTACCGTATTACCGCTTTCATCGGCGGCATCGTAGGGGAGTAGCACTTCGATATGCTTCGGATTGTCGGAGCTGGTTTTGTCGAGTTCAAGCTTGCTGACCAGCTGCTTGGCCTGCAGTTGGCCGACTTGCTCGGCCGTGGTCATCGGTGCGTACACATTCGGAGTGAAACCCTGCAGCGTGTTCGACACTAACACGACTTTCATGCCCTCGTTTTGAGCGAGCTGCAATGCGGAAACCAAGCGTTTTGCGGATTGGGCGTAATCCTGGGCGTCTTCGTCGGAGGAGTTCTCATCCCATGTGATGTCGTGCGACGCGTAGTCTCCATACTGGCGGTCGGATTCGGTGGTGCCGGCCACCGGCGCCACTACTAGAATGGTTTTGTCGGAGGAACTCGCATCGTCGCTGGTGCTGTTGACGTGGTTCACCACATAATCCTGTACGCTTTGGCTTTGCTTGTCGAGGCTCGACGCCGTTTTGACGGTGATGTTGGAGCCTTTGACGTCGTTATCTTTTAAAGATGAGACTATTTCCGGCACTAATTTTTCCCATTTGCTCAAAGGCGTCTGCTGGGAGATGGTAATGCCATCCGAAGGGGTGAAGATCACCATGTTGCCGGCATCGACGGTAGTGGTGGTGCCGGTGGAGTCCGCTTCATGCGATTGCGTTTCATTGTCGGATGAGCAGGCGCCCATGGCCATGATGAGCGAGGTCGATGCCAACAGTGCGAACAGACGTTTCGTCACAGTCGTGCGGTGCAGTGTCATGCCGTTTCCTTCATGAAAATCGAATGATGATTCCTATGCTGAGCTCTGATTGTAATATCTGGACGTCAAAAAGGGCTGGATATGCGTGTGAACCATACATATCCAGCCCTTGATTCTGCTGTCGGCCGTTCAGCCGAAGGTTATTCGGCTGAGGATTATTCGGCCAGAGCCTTGGCGAGATTCTCGTCCAAAGCGTTCATGAAGCCTTCGGTGTCAAGCCAGGCCTGATCCGGACCAACGAGCATGGCGAGATCCTTGGTCATCTGGCCGCCTTCAACGGTAGACACGATGACCTTCTCCAATGTTTCGGCGAAATACTTGACTTCTGGAGTGTTGTCCAAGTCGGCGCGGTGCTTGAGACCGCCGGTCCAAGCAAAAATCGATGCGATCGGATTGGTGGAGGTCTTCTCGCCCTTCTGCCAGCGACGGTAGTGGCGGGTCACGGTGCCGTGTGCGGCCTCGGCCTCGACGGTCTGGCCGTCAGGGGTCATGAGCACGGAGGTCATGAGGCCGAGAGAGCCGAAGCCTTGCGCCACGGAATCGGACTGCACGTCGCCATCATAGTTCTTGCAGGCCCAAATGTAGCCGCCATGCCACTTGAGGGAGCTGGCCACCATGTCGTCGATCAGACGATGCTCATAGGTCAGGCCCGCTGCGGCGTACTTGTCTTTGTATTCGTTTTCGAACACTTCGGCGAACGTATCCTTGAACTGGCCGTCGTAGGCCTTGAGAATCGTGTTCTTGGTGGAAAGATATACCGGATAGCCGCGCATCAGACCATAGTTAAAGCAGGCGCGGGCGAAACCACGGATGGAATCGTTCACGTTGTACTGCACCTGGGCCACGCCGCCGTCGGCGCCATAGTTGTACACGACATGCTCGATCGGCTCGGAACCATCTTCCGGAGTGAAGGTGACGGTGAGCGTGCCTGCCCCCGGAACCTTGAAATCAGTGGCCTTATACTGGTCGCCGAACGCATGGCGGGCTACTACGATCGGCTTGGTCCAGCCGGGAACCAGGCGCGGAACGTTGCTCATCACGATCGGCTCGCGGAAGATGGTTCCGCCGAGAATATTGCGGATGGTGCCATTGGGGGACTTCCACATCTTCTTTAGGCCGAATTCCTTGACACGCGCCTCGTCCGGTGTGATGGTGGCGCACTTCACGCCGACATGTTCACGCTGGATGGCCTTCGCCGCGTCGACGGTCACCTGATCATCGGTGGCATCGCGGTTTTCGATGCCGAGATCGTAATATTCGAGATCCACGTCGAGGTATGGAAGGATCAGGCGATTCTTGATGTCTTTCCAGATGACGCGGGTCATTTCGTCGCCGTCGAGTTCGACGACCTTGCCTTCGACCTTGATTTTGGCCATATGTTGCCCTCCTGTCGGGATTGAAGGTGATAAGTTCCTGTCTTATAACAAACGTGTTAACGACACCTGTTAATGTCCAAAAAAGTTAATGTCCAAAAAACTGGGCGATGGCAGGTGACACGCTCTTGCGTACTGTCATTGCTGAGCATTAGCCTTGAAAACATGTCTCAGGAAATTGAAATCGGTTTGGGCAAGAAGGGCCGTCTGGCATACTCTCTGGACGACGTTTCCATCGTTCCCTCCCGTCGTACTCGCGATCCGCAGGATGTGTCTACCTCTTGGCAGGTTGACGCCTATGAATTCGACGTGCCGGTCATCGGCGCGCCGATGGATTCGGTGACCAGCCCGGCCACCGCCATCGCCATGGGCAAGATGGGGGCGCTCGGTGTGCTCGACCTCGAAGGCTTGTGGACCCGCTACGACGATCCGCAGCCGCTGCTCGACGAAATCGCCGAGCTGCCGGCTGAACGCGCGACCGAGCGCATTCAGCAGATCTACGCCGAGCCGATCAAGCCGGAGCTCATTGTCGAGCGTCTGCATGAGATTCGCGATGCCGGCGTCACCGTTGCGGGCGCACTGTCCCCGCAACGCACGCAGGACTATTATTCGACCGTGCTCGAAGCGGGCGTCGACCTGTTCGTCATCCGTGGCACGGTCGTTTCCGCCGAGCATGTCTCCCAGGATCACGAGCCGTTGAACCTGAAGAAGTTCATCTACGATTTGGATGTGCCCGTCATCGTCGGTGGCGCCGCCAACTACACCGCGGCCCTGCATCTGATGCGTACCGGCGCGGCCGGCGTGCTTGTCGGCTTCGGCGGCGGCGCAGTATCCGCGAACCGCAACACCATCGGTGTCCACGCTCCGATGGCCACCGCCATCGCAGATGTGGCGGAAGCACGCCGTGACTACATGGACGAGTCTGGCGGCCGTTACGTCCAAGTGATCGCCGATGGCGGCATGGGCGACTCCGGCAGCTTCATCAAGGCGTTCGCGCTTGGTGCCGATGCCGTGATGCTTGGCTCCCCGCTGGCTCGTGCCGAGGAAGCTCCGGGCAAGGGCATGCATTGGGGTGCCGAGGCCCGTCATCAGACGCTTCCGCGCGGCTTCCGCACGAATGTCGGCACCGTCGGCACTCTGGAAGATATCATGTTCGGCCCCAGCCACAATGCGGACGGCACCACCAATTACATTGGCGCGCTCCGTCGTGCCATGGCGACCACCGGCTATGTCGATCTCAAGAGCTTCCAGCGTTGCCCAGTCACGGTCGCTCCGACCCGCTGAACGAGCTTTGCGGTAAAGCCTGAATAACGGTTCATTGATCCTGCAGCGTCATGCTGCAGGATCTTTTTTTGTTATGTTTCCCCGGCTAAGAAAGTCAGGTTGGAATGATTAAGTTATACATCGCAAATGAAGTAGCGGAGGTGAGATGAATGGCAGCGCGTAGAAGTGGCGATCCCCGACGTTTGGACCCGTTGTCCGGACGATTCACGGATTACATCGTGATCGATACGGAAACAACCGGATTGAGCGTGCGCAAAGGCGCCAGGCTCATTGAGATCGGCGCGGTCAAAATTCACAACGATGAGCTGGTCGACGAATTCGACCAGCTCATCAACCCGTTCGAACACGTCCCGTCAAGAATCACTGGTTTGACGGGAATCGACGATGGCATGCTGCTCGGCAAACCGGATGTGCGTGAAGTCATGGATGAGTTCGCGCGCTGGTGTTCGGACACAGCCGTGGTCATGGCGCACAATGCATCCTTCGACATGTCGTTCCTCGACAATGCTGTACAGCTCGCTTACGCGGAGCGGGACGCGCGCTTCGCACACCATTTCGTCGACACATTGGACCTCAGCCGCCGGCTGCATCCGGAAAAACGAAGCCACAAGGTTTCCACCCTCATCGTCGACTACCACATCGCTGACATGGAGGAGCACCGCGCATTGTCCGACGCCAAGCAGGAGTGAATGCTGTATCGCGCCATGCGTGACGAGGCCGAGCTGCTCGGCATGCTCTGACAGCCTAACGTCGTTCGAACACTTCGATCCGGTATTCTCCCACAGGTGTCTGTTGATTGGTGGATGGATTATTTGTTCGGCTTCGTGCCGCAGCAGGCGTCATCTCCGCTGGCGGAGAGCACTGCGTTGGGAGCGAAGTTCAGAGTGAAACCACTCTGTTGTTGGGAGACGTTGGCTGAATCGAATTTGGCGTCATTCGTGATATTTGCCCTCTGCGGGAGCCCCGTCACGGTTAGAGCCTGCGTGGAGGTTTGCCCGAGTTGTTCGCCGTCGTTGAGGTCATTGGAATATTCTTTGCGCCCATGGTAGAGGTCGGTATCCAGCTGATGCTCGGTCTGCGTGACGATTACTGCGGTATTGGCCGCACCAGCGACATTCAGCGCGGTGCGGCCCATGTCGACGATCTGGCTGATCGGCTGGCTGATCGCGATGAATGGAATCGGCAGACCAGCTGCGGCGAACAATGAGGTGGCGGTGATGGTGGCGGTGCCGGGCACGCCCACGGTTCCTATCGAGACCAGCGGCTGCACGAGGAACAGCTGCAGAACGATCGCGATGTTGTGTGGAAACAGGTTGACGATGGTGTCGAGAACGGCAGGAACGTCATGTTGTTTGTAATCGCTCGGCAAGGTGTAGTGGAAACCACGCCCCAGCTGGAACGCTTGTGCCAGGATTAGCGTAAGCAGCGAAGCCGTCGCGGTGTTAAGTAGCAGGAAGAAACGGTTTTCGCACCAATATTCTTTAAGCGTATGGATTCTCCAAGGTTCGTGATGCTGGAGATGATGCTGAACAGCAGCAGTGGAACCACCAGTGCGGTAATTGCATTGGACCAGATGGAACCCACCGCACCGACATAATCGGTATGGCCTTTGAAAGCAATTCCCAAAATGATGCCGAATACCGTTGCAAGCAGCACGCGTGTAGTAAACTTTGCATTTTTCTTACGTTTGAGGAACGATAGGACGGCGAACAGGATCGCGGCTACGCCGAGCACGATCCAATCATATGAGATATTTGACATTATTGTTATTCCCCTCCCAAGAATGATGATGCGTTACGTGGGATACCCCCACGTTCATGTCGGACATCAATCTATCCGCTCACTCTTCGGCGCAACGCCTTGTGGCTGTTGCCGTTTTATATAGTCGTTTATCAGACGGCAGTCATTACAAGACGTACAGGCTGACGTTCCAGTGTTCCGCAAGTCGCTCCAAGACGTGGTTGTTTTGCGTTTAGGGAGGGCTCGTTTTAATATGGGGCGTCGGATAACTGGCTTCGTGTCTGAATTTGTTAGGTCCTGAGGAATTGGAGATTAGACATGGCATTAAGCGCCGCGATTATTCTTGCGGCGGGTGAGGGTACCCGCATGCGTTCCAACAAGCCGAAAGTGTTGCACACTTTGGCTGGAAAGACGTTTTTGAACCGTGTGATGGATTCCGTGGCAGCGCTCGACCCTGAAACGTTGGCCGTGGTCGTGCACTACCAGGCGGAACGAGTCGCCGAAGCGGCCCGCTCCTACAATGAGCGTGTCACCATTGTCGACCAGGATGACATTCCCGGCACCGGACGAGCCGTGCAGTGCGCCATGACGCAGTTGAAGGAGCAAGGCGGGCTTGACGGCTCGGTGCTGATCGCAGCTTCAGATATGCCGCTGCTCGACGCCGACACGTTGAACCAGCTGCTTGCCTTCCATGAGCAAAGCGGCAATGGTGCCACCGTGCTCACCACCATTCTTGACGATCCTACCGGCTATGGCCGCATCATTCGCGACAGTGAAGGCAACGTGCTGCGCATTGTAGAACAGAAGGACGCCAACAGCAGCGAACTAGCCGTGCACGAAGTGAATACGTCCGTCTACGTGTTCGACGCCAAACTGCTGGATGAAGCGATCGCCAACCTCAAATCTAACAATGCTCAGGGCGAATTCTACCTGACCGACGCGCTCGAAACCGCCAAAGCCAACGGTGCCGTTGGTGCGTTCGCCGCCCCCGACCCGTTGAGCGTCGAAGGCGTCAACGACCGCGTGCAGCTTGCGGCGCTTGCCAAAGCCCACAACAAGCGCGTCTGCGAGCGTTGGATGCGTGAAGGTGTGACCATTCTCGACCCTGAAACCACGTGGATCGAAGATGACGTGCGCATCGAACGTGATGCCGTGATCCTTCCAGGATGCTTCCTCGAAGGCAACACGGTGATTGGCGAGGGTGCGCAGGTCGGTCCATACACGACGCTTATCAGCGCGGTCATCGATGCCGACGCCCGTGTGGAGCGTTCCCGCGTGCAGGAAAGCCACATTGGCCGCGCCGCCAACATCGGCCCGTGGACGTACTTGCGCCCGGGCAACGATCTTGGTGAAGAATCCAAGGCCGGTGCCTTCGTGGAAATGAAGAAGGCACACATCGGCAACGGCACCAAGGTGCCGCATCTGAGTTATGTGGGTGACGCCGACTTGGGCGAGCATACCAACATCGGCGGCGGTACCATCACCGCCAACTATGATGGCGTGCACAAGCACCACACCACCATCGGATCGAACGTGCACGTCGGTGCCGGCAACCTGTTCGTGGCTCCTGTCGAAGTCGGCAGCGGCGTCACTACCGGCGCTGGTTCCGTGGTTCGCCACGACGTTCCGGACGATTCCATGGTCTATTCCGAAAACACACAACATGTAGTAGAGGGCTGGAAGCCCGAATGGGAGCGCTGAATATGCCGGCAGTACAAGATTCCATCGACGCCATCCGCATCGCCGCAGCCGCGGCTGACCGTATGAAGGCCACTGACCTCGTAGCCTTCGACGTCACCGAACCATTGGCCATCACCGATGCGATGCTCATCGCCACCGCTTCGAACGAACGTCAGGTGCTGTCCGTCGCAGAAGAAATCGAAAAGGACCTGTATCTCAAAAGCGGAAAGCGCCAGCCGCGTTCCCGCGAAGGCCTGACCGAAGGCCAGTGGGTGCTGCTTGATTACGGTGATTTCGTGATTCACGTCATGCATCAGGAATCCCGCGACTTCTACCGTCTTGAACGCCTGTGGAAGGATTGCCCAAGCATCGACCTGCAGCTCGAACATCCTGAAACCTCCGACGAAGAGACCACGGAAACCGCGGAATAACACGTACGAACATGCCTTCACGTTTGAATGCGGAAGGCATGTTTTCATATCAAGCGAAACAGTATTCGCAAATTCCATCATCGAGAAAGCAACGGAGAATAGCAGCATGCCTCGAAACGTCGAACTTGAGCATAACAGCGCAGTACCGGAACATGTGCACGCCATCACACTGGTGCGTCACGGGCGCACCGCCTATAATGCGCAACATCGTCTGCAAGGCCAGATCGACATTCCCCTCGACGAAGTCGGCCAGTGGCAGGTTCGTCAAACAGCGGTCGCATTGCGTGAACTGTATGTTGACCGTCGTCCCGATATTCCGAACCGGCTGGTCGTGTGCTCTGATCTAGGGCGTGCCTCTGCCACGGCGCATGCATTTGCCGATCCGCTCGGGCTGGAGGTGCATCCGGACGCCCGCGTGCGCGAACGTAGCTTCGGAGACTGGGAGGGCATTCCCGTCGAGGAGCTTGCGCAACGGTATCCGGAAGACTATCGTTCTTGGGCCGAGTTCCGCGGTGGTGAACTTAAATATGGTGCGGAACCCAAGGAAGAGGTGGGACGTCGTGGCGTTGAGGCATTGAACGATTGGGCGTTCCGTGCCGGATCCGACACGGATCTGTACGTGTTCTCGCATGGTGCATGGATTTCCCAAACGTTGCAGACGCTTCTGGGCATGGTGGATGTGCATGGCGATTTCGCCGACATTTTGTCGATGCGCAACGCTCACTGGGTGCGGCTCATTCCATTGGAGATCGGTTCCACATTGCGTTGGCGTTTGATGGATTACAACCATGGTCCCGCCATTGCCGATTCCGAGGAATGGGAGCATCCCAATCTGTAGCCAGTCTGTAAGCGTCATCACGTGATGGCTGGTCACTGTTTTTCAAGCTTTTCACAGAATCGCCAGTACTTTCATAGCGAAATTAGCTATCGTCATGGCTTGTGAAAAACTTTTTTAAGGGAATCTCTTTTTCGTCGATTTGCGCGGGCGCGCTGGCGGCGGTCACGTCATTCCTGCTTTCTGCGAAAATCGGTATCGCGGGATCGGTGATTGGCGTGGCTGCGGGCTCGGTTGTTTCCGCAGTTGCCACGCAGGTGTACAAGAACGTTTTAAAGGTGTCGGGGGAGAAGATCCAACAGGCCGTGCCGTTACCGTCAAGTAGTGATGCTGCTGCGGATGAAACGCAAGTGCTTGGCTCTTCCACGAAGGGTGACGAGACGAGGATTATCGGATCGTCTCCTGTTGCGTTGGATGCCACAATGGTATTGTCCGATAATGCGACTGCGGTAGCGCCGTCCCTCTCGCCGCGTGTCATTTCCTCCGAGCAGGAGGATGAGGACGCTACCCGCGCGCTTGGTGATATTGCCGGAGCTGGGGAGACCTCCGTATTCCCGAACGGGCATCGTGGCATTGGTAGCGCTAGCATCGCCAGCGGAAAATCCACTGCTCGTAGCGCGCGTGATGTCCAAGTGCAGCATGCGGGGCAACGTTCCTCGAATTGGTTGCATAGCAAATATGTTCCGGCGATCATCGCATTCGTCAGCGCTCTGGTTGGTGTGGGAGTGAGCGCGGGATTGATTCTCGCTTTCACCGGCGGTCAGGGAACGGATACCGTGGTGCGTAACGTAGTGCATGAGAAGGTTGTACCTTCGTATGAAAACACTGGCGATTCCGGATCCGGTAATGAGCAGACTCCTGTGCAGAAGCCCAAGTCCGATTCCACGGATTCGAATGATGAAACCACCACGGACGGCAGCGACAAGACCACCAGCGGTTCCACTGACTCGTCCACTTCCAATGGCACGTCAAGCAATACCCCCAATGGTTCCATGTCCGGAAACAGCGGATCGTCATCTGATAATTCCAGCAACGGTCCCAGCCAGACCGGAACGGACTCGTCCAACGGTACCGGCTCGAACGGAAGCACGTCCGGCACCACTGGTGATGGTTCATCATCGGGAACTGGAAGTAGCGGCACTGACGGATCGACAAGTACTGGCACATCGGGATCCACCGACGGTACTGCCGGTTCGACAGGAGGTGCAAGCAGTAACTAACGTTACTGGTGTCGCACCTTCCATGTCGCCCGCCTAGTATGATTGCGTATGGCAGATTACATATGGCGATTTCCCAATGCGGGCGACACGCCGGAAGTTGCATGGTTCATGTCTGTGATGTATCTTATACGAGGTTTGCAGAGCAGACTTCGGGGCTATGGCGCAGCTGGTAGCGCATCTCCATGGCATGGAGAGGGTCAGGGGTTCGAATCCCCTTAGCTCCACAGATAGGGTTTCCGGTGATTTCCGGAAACCCTTTTTCATACCCGCATCCGCATCCCAATTCCTCCACCCGCTGAAAGACCATTACGAAAGGCCGTTTCAAGCGGGACTTGCGTCACCGCTTGAAACGGCCTTGGATTATTGATTATTACGATTGCTGGCGATGACTACTGCATTGCGAGACCACGCCGGCAACAGTGACAGAATCGTTCGGAACGTTCTGTGCACCCTATGCATTCCGTTTGGCAAGTTCGTCGCGGATTTGCTGCAACAGCAGGATCGTCTGCTCTTCGGTGGAGATTTCCGGCTCTTTGGTGGCCTCCTCCTCGGCTTTGTTCCGCTCTTCCGCAAGCTTGGTTTTGGCGAGCAACGCCTCGGTCACGTCACGGAATTTGTTGATCGGCACGAGAATGCAGAAATACACGGCCGCCGCGATGATCAGAAAATTCAATATCGCACCAAGTACCGCGCCGAACGAAACCGTCGCATTATTGAATGTGATTGCCAGCAGGCCATCCATATTCGGTTTGCCGAAAATCATGGCGATGAACGGATTAATCACATTGTTGACGATCGAATTAACCACTGTGGTGACGGCACCGCCCATGACAACACCGACCGCCATGTCGATCATGTTGCCGCGTGCAATGAATTTCTTGAATCCTTCAATCATGATGATTCTCCCATTATGTAAGACTGTGAGATGCTATTGCGAACGTACTCTCTCCCACGATTTCCGCATTTCCATCCTATAGTCAACGCAAGGCATGGCAATCCCGTAAAAAGAAGCAAGTCCGGAACCAGCGCTCGTAAAAAAGCGTCTCCAAATCCTGAACAAGGTCTTGTGCCGTCCATATTCGTACACATAGAATGAGACCGTCTATTGGTAACCAACTATCCCGAAGGGGAAGAATATGCTCACTGACGAGTACGTCAAGCGCGTGTACGCGCAGGTGGAAAAGCGCGACGGCGACCAGCCGGAGTTCCTGCAGGCCGTTCGCGAGGTTTTCGAAAGCCTCGAACCGGTGGTCGCGAAGCATCCGGAATATGAGAAAGCGGGCGTGCTCGAACGCATCGTCGAGCCGGAACGCGTGGTGAAGTTCCGCGTCGCATGGACCGACGATGAGGGCAAGGTGCAGGTCAACCGCGGTTACCGCATCCAGTTCAACTCTGCAATCGGCCCGTACAAGGGCGGCTTGCGCTTCCACCCGAGCGTGAACGAGGGTGTCATCAAGTTCCTCGGCTTTGAGCAGATTCTGAAGAACTCCCTGACCAGCCTGCCGATGGGCGGCGGCAAGGGCGGCTCCGACTTCGATCCGAAGGGCAAGTCCGACGCCGAAGTCATGCGTTTCTGTCAGGCTTTCATGACGGAACTGTGCCGTCATATCGGCCAGTTCACCGACGTTCCGGCCGGCGATATCAACGTGGGCGGTCGCGAGATCGGCTACCTGTTCGGCCAGTACAAGCGCATTCGTGACGAGTATTCCGGCGTACTGACCGGCAAGGGCCTCGAGTTCGGCGGTTCCCTGGCTCGCACCGAGGCCACCGGTTACGGACTGTGCTATTACACTGCCGAGGCAATGCGCGTGCTGCGCAATGACTCCTTCGAAGGCAAGACCGTGGTCATTTCCGGCTCCGGCAACGTGGCCATCTTCGCCACCGAGAAGGCTCAGGCCCTCGGCGCGAAGGTTGTGACCGCCTCCGATTCCAACGGCTACATCTATGATCCGAACGGCATTCAGCTTGACGTGGTCAAGGACATCAAGCTGGGCCATCGCGGCCGCATCAAGGAATATGCGGAGCGCGTGCCGGGCTCCGAGTACCACGAGGGCTGCAAGGGCGTGTGGACGGTTCCGTGCGACATCGCCCTGCCGTGCGCCACCCAGAACGAGATCGATGAGGAGTCCGCCAAGGCTCTCGTCGCCAACGGCTGCACTGTGGTGTGCGAAGGCGCCAACATGCCGTCCACTCCGGAGGCAATCGCCGTCTACCAGTCCAACAACGTGCTCTACGGCCCCGCTAAGGCCGCGAACGCGGGTGGCGTGGCAGTTTCCGGCCTTGAGATGAGCCAGAACTCCTACCGCCTTTCCTGGACTTTCGAAGAGGTTGACGGCAAGCTCAAGTCCATCATGGAGAACATCGTCGCCAACTCCTTGGAAGCCGCCAAGGAATACGGCCACGAGGGTGATCTGATGCTCGGCGCCAACGCAGCCGGCTTCGTGAAGGTCGCCAACGCCATGGTCGCTCAGGGCGTGCTCTGATCTAGCTAATCTAACCGATTTAGCCAATACGGCCGACTTATCGAGAAGACATTGAGGGTCTGTCTGGTTTCATTCCAGGCAGACCCTCAATGTATTTCCACGCACCTAATCTAGTTGCAGTTATATCTGAAAGATATGGGCAGATTGCAGGCAGGGCAGATAGGGGTTGGAGTGCGGTAAGAGACAGACTGGTCTAGAAAATACGAAGGCGGCCTGTGCCGTGATTGGAATCACGATGCAGGCCGCCTTGTTGCGTTTGAGTTCGCTATCGCTGCTCGCTGCTATTAACAGCCCACAGGGCTGTTCCAGCATCACATGCGACGCTCGCGACGCTATCGCTGCTCGCTGCTATTAACAGCCCACAGGGCTGTTAATCATCTCCGAGTGTGACGTGGATACCGCCGACGAGGGTGCTCACCACGTTGTACAGCAGCGTAAGAATTACCACAAGCACAGTGATCAGCACCACTTCCACAATGGAGAAGATGGTGGCAGTGCTCAGCACGGTGCTCAGTGAGAACACGTTCGTCAGGTCGAATCCGCCGGCATCCAAGCCAGTGGAAGACACGATCTGCGTAACCTGGTCAAACACGCCAACCATGTTCAGCATGCCCCACAGAATAGCTACCGCAACGATCTGAATAATTCCCCCCGCGATGGAAAGCATGAACGCCACCTTGGCGGCCGACCATGCGTCGATACGCGTCAGAGACAGGCTCATACGGCGCGCGCGCGGAGCGCCGCCACGACGCTTCTCGCGAACCTTCACACCGCCGGAAACGGGGGAGGAGGCACCCTCATGTGCCTGAACCTGATCCTCACCAATCAGCGGCTGGCTGGAAGCGGAACGTGCCACGCGCGGGGCATGCCCAACCTCTGGCATTTGCTGTCCTTCGTTGTTCTCGCTCATCGTTGCTCCTTGCAAGATTGTGCCCAGTTCTTAGCTGAGGCTACCAGTTTTCACAGACGATTGCCCGTGCTGCGGTCAGGCCTCTACATTCTCGCCATCGCCGGATTCGGCGTTGGTTTCAGCAGGGGCTTCAACGGCGGATTCAGACGATTGTGCAGTACCCTCGTTCACAGTTGCGTCCACGGTCGCATTTTCCGCGTTTTCCGCGGATTCGTCGTCGTCCTTTTCCTCGTTACGCGCGATGGAGATGATCTCGTCGTTCTTGTCAGGCTTGGCGAACGTCACGCCCTGGGTGGTACGTCCAGTGCGCTTGACCTCGTCGACGTTGGAACGGATGACCTTGCCGGACTTCATGATGGCCATGATCTGGTCATCTTCCTCAACGATCACCGCGCCCACGAGGGAACCACGGCCTTCGGCGAGCTGCACGGCCTTGACACCGAAGCCATTACGGCCCTGCAGTCGGTATTCGCTGATGGCGGTGCGCTTGGCAAAGCCTTCGTTGGTGACCACGAACAGATCCTTGTCGGAATCGCCCCAGACCACGTCCATGTCTAGCAGTTCGTCGCCTTCGCGGAACTTCATGCCCTGCACGCCGGCAGTCTGGCGTCCCATCGGGCGCAGTTGCTCGTCGTTGGCCTGGAACTTCAGGCTCATGCCCAGCTTCGACACGAGAATGATGTCATCCTCAGCATTGCACAGTGCGGCACCGATCAGCTCGTCGGCGTTCTCGCCGTTTTCGTCGGCCATGAGACGCACTGCGATCAGGCCACCCTGACGCGGGGAATCGTATTCGGCAAGCGCGGTCTTCTTGACCTTGCCGGAACGAGTGGCGAGCACCAAGTACTTGGCCACCTCGTAGTTCGGAATCGACAGCACGGTTTGAATCGTCTCGTCAGGGCCGAACTGCAGTAGGTTGGCCACATGCTGTCCCTTGGAATCGCGCGATCCTTCCGGAAGCTCGTAAGCCTTCAAACGGTACACGCGTCCCTTGTTGGTGAAGAACAGCAGCCAGTTGTGCGTGCTTGTCAGGAAGAAGTGGTCGACCACGTCGTCCTCACGCAGCTTGGCGCCCTTGATACCCTTGCCGCCACGGTGCTGCGCACGGTATTCGTCGGCCTTGGTGCGCTTGATGAAACCGGAGTGAGTGACGGTCACGACCACGTTTTCTTCCGCAATCAGATCTTCGACGTTCATTTCACCGGAGTACGGCAGAATCTTGGTTCGACGTTCGTCGCCATACTTGGACACGATTTCGTCAAGCTCGTCGCCCACGATCTTACGTTGACGCTCCGGCTTGGCGAGAATGTCGTTGTAGTCGGCGATACGACGCATCAGCTCGTTATGTTCGTCGAGAATCTTCTGGCGTTCCAATGCGGCCAGTCGGCGCAGCTGCATGGCCAGAATGGCGTCGGCCTGCACTTCGTCCACGTCCAGCAGGTCCATAAGGCCCGTACGTGCGACTTCCGCAGATTCGGACGCACGAATAAGCGCGATGACCTCGTCGATCATGTCAAGAGCCTTCAGGTAGCCCTGCAGAATGTGGTCGCGCTCTTCCGCCTCACGCTTGAGGTAGGCGGTACGGCGTGCGATGACTTCCAGCTGGTGGCCCACCCAATGGCGGATGAACGCGTCCAGAGACAGCGTACGTGGCACTCCATCGACCAGTGCCAGCATGTTGGCACCGAAGGTCTGCTGCAGCTGGGAATGCTTGTACAGGTTGTTGAGCACAACCTTCGGCACGGCGTCGCGCTTGAGCACGAGCACGAGACGCTGTCCGGTACGGCCGGAGGTTTCGTCACGCATGTCGGCGATGCCCTGGATCTTGCCGTCACGCACCGCTTCGCGGATGGAAACGACCAGTCGGTCCGGGTTCACCTGATACGGCAGTTCGGTGATCACGAGGCACATACGGCCCTTGATCTCTTCGGTGTTCACAACCGCGCGCATGGTGATCAAACCACGGCCGGTACGGTAGGCCTGTTCAATGCCCTTATGTCCGAGAATCGTTGCGCCAGTAGGGAAGTCCGGTCCCTTGATGATGCGGATCAGGTTTTCGAGCAGCTCTTCGCGGCTTGCGTCCGGGTGGTCAAGCGCCCAATGCACGCCTTCGGCCACTTCACGCATGTTGTGCGGAGGAATGTTGGTGGCCATACCCACGGCGATGCCAGACGAACCATTGCACAACAGGTTCGGGAATCGTGCCGGAAGCACGGTCGGCTCCTGCGTCTTGCCATCGTAGTTCGGCAGGAAATCGACGGTGTCTTTGTCGATGTCGCGCACCATTTCCATGGCGAGCGGAGCCATACGGCATTCGGTGTAACGCATTGCTGCGGCCGGATCGTCACCGGGGGAGCCGAAGTTGCCTTGGCCGTCGACCAGCGTGTAACGCATCGACCACGACTGTGCCATACGCACCAACGTGTCGTAGATCGCGGAATCGCCGTGCGGATGGTATTTACCCATGACCTCGCCGACCACGCGGGCGCACTTGGAGTAACCACGGTCGGGGCGGTAGCCGCCGTCGTACATCGCGTAGATCACACGGCGATGCACCGGCTTCATGCCGTCGCGTACGTCCGGGAGCGCACGGTCCACGATCACGGACATGGCGTATGCCAGGTAGGAATCGCGCATTTCCTGCTGCAGATCCTTCTTCTGGATGCGTTCGCCCACCATCAGGCCGTAATCGGTGTTGTCGGCCTCCTGCGGGCTCAACGGCTCCATGGAGCCATCAGGCACGAACTGGCCGTCTTCGTTGCTGTTGTTTTCGTCTGCCAACTTCTAAGTCCTTCTAAATTCTTATGAAACCTTGCCTGAAGTCCTTGAAATCCCTACGCGTCGATCCAGCTGACGTTGCGTGCGTTGCGCTGGATGAACAGACGGCGAGGTTCGACTTCGTCGCCCATGAGCATGGAGAAGGTTTCGTCGGCTGCGGCCGCGTCTTCGATTTGCACCTGCTTCAGAATGCGGTGGTCAGGATCCATGGTGGTTTCCCACAGTTCCTGGTAGCTCATTTCACCCAGACCCTTGTAACGCTGGATGCCTTCGCCCTTCGGCAACTGACGGCCGGCGGCCTTGCCTTCGGCGAGCACGCGGTCGCGTTCGGCGTCGGTGTACACGAAGTCGTGCGCGCCTTTGGTCCACTTGAGTCGGTACAGCGGCGGCATGGCCACATACACGTAACCAGCGGTAATCATCGGGCGCATGTAGCGGAAGAACAGCGTCAGATTCAGGGTTGCGATATGCGCGCCGTCCACATCAGCATCGGCCATGATGATGACCTTGTGATAGCGGACTTTGTTCAGGTCGAAATCCTCGCCGTAACCGCCACCGACCGCGGTGATCAGCGATTCGATGGTTTCGGACTTCATCATGCGGTCAAGGCTTGCACGCTCGGTGTTGAGGATTTTGCCTCGCAGCGGCAGAATGGCCTGCGTGATCGGGTTGCGTCCCTGAATTGCGGAGCCGCCTGCGGAGTCACCCTCCACGATGAACAGTTCGCATTCTTCAGGATTGTTGGACTGGCAATCCTTCAGTTTGTCTGGCATGCCCGCGGATTCGAAGATTGACTTGCGTCGGGTATTCTCACGTGCCTTCTTGGCTGCAAGACGCGCACGGGAGGCTTCAATGGCCTTCTGGATGATGTTCTTGGCTTCGCTAGGATGCGAATCGAACCAGTCGCCGAGCTTGTCGGTCATCACGCGCTGCACGAAGGTTTTCGCTTCGGAATTGCCGAGCTTGGTCTTGGTCTGGCCTTCGAACTGCGGGGTGGTGAGCTTCACCGACACCACTGCGGTCAGGCCTTCGCGCACGTCGTCGCCGGAGAGGTTCTCATCCTTGTCTTTGAGGATGTTCTTCTCACGTGCGTAACGATTGACGAGCGAAGTCAGAGCCGCACGGAAGCCTTCTTCGTGGGTGCCGCCTTCGGTGGTGGAGATGGTGTTGGCGAAGGTGTGCACCGCTTCGGAGTATGCGGTGGTCCACTGCATGGCGATTTCCGCGGAAATGCCGATTTTCAGATCTTCCGCTTCGAAATCGATGACATCCGGTTCAATCGGGGTTGCCTTGCGGGACTTCACCAAGTAATCGACGTAATCCTTGATGCCGTCGTTGTACTGGTAGGTGACTGTCTGAAGCTTCGGTTCGGCATTGTCGTCACCGTCGCCTGCGACTTCGTCTCCTGCTTGGTCCGGTTCACGCAGATCGGTTAGGGACAGCTTCAGTCCCTTGTTGAGGAATGCCATCTGCTGGAAGCGGTTACGCAGAATCTCGAAATCGTAGGTGGTGGTTTCGAAGATCGCGCCGTCGGCCCAGAAGGTCACGGAAGTGCCGGTGGATTCGTCTTCGCCCATCGGTTCGCCCTTGAGCAGACGCGAGGTCGGCTTCTGGTTGATGTAGGTCTGGGTCCAGTGGAAGCCCTGACGGCGCACTTCGATGTCGACGCGGGTCGACAACGCGTTCACCACGGAAATACCCACGCCGTGCAGACCGCCGGAGACCGCGTAGCCGCCGCCACCGAACTTGCCGCCTGCGTGCAGCTTGGTCATCACGGTTTCCACACCGGAAACGCCTTCGCCCGGCACTTCGTCGACCGGAATGCCTCGGCCATCATCGACCACGCGCACTCCGCCGTCCGGCAGAATCGTCACTTCGATATGCGAGGCATAGCCCGCCAGCGCTTCGTCGACGGAGTTGTCGACGATCTCATACACCAGATGGTGCAGGCCACGGGGGCCGGTGGAGCCGATGTACATGCCTGGGCGGATTCGCACCGCTTCGAGGCCTTCCAACACTCTCAGATCGGACGCGTCGTAATGCTCCGGAGCCAAGGTGTCATCGAGCTGCGCATCTTCGAGCTGATCGTTTTGGATCTGATCTTCCTGCGTGTTTTCAGCTGATTCGTTCAGCGAATCCGCATCAAGGTCTGCCACAGAGATTCCTTCCTGCATTTTTCCCGCCATCAAGGGTCATTTCCGCAGGTGATACCACCTAGAACGCAAATAAAGGCCCCTTCTAGGCGTTTACATACACTACTTGATATTCTACTCATGCAGGGGGACAGCGCGCCAGAGGCATTTATCCTTGAAATTCAGCCGTTTACCCCTGTTTTTCGCGTTCGGAAAAGTATCTGCCAGCCCTCGCAAAGGTCATCTCCGGGGACATATTCGACGTATGCCCGATCGCAGACCAACTATCACACCAATATCGCGTGATATTTTGCTAATACCGGGTCCTTCTGGTCATTCGCCCTCGGCTGAATCCCTGTTGCTGGGGGCCGGTGACGCGCACTTCGTTGATGGTCAGCCCCTCAAGTCTCCTGCGAATGGTGTCGGTCAGCAGCGGAATCATGTACGTCAAGGTGGTGGTCCATGCGGGGCTGTCGCATCGGATCGTCAAAATGCCGTCACGCAGGTCGACGGGGTAGGAGTGGCGCGCGTTTTCGTCACCGACCACCTGGTTCCAATGATTCTGCATTTGCGCGATTTTCAAATGTGGCGTCCACGAACCTTGCGTTGCGATCACGTTGAATATATTGCCGACCGTCTGCGGGTCGCGTCCGGGTTTGCCAAAATTCTCCCATGCCTGCCGCGCACATTCCTCACGTTCCTTGTAGCGTCCGGCGCGTTTGCTGATGCGTTCGAACACTTCGGCGGGCAACTTGCGTTGGTCGAGATGCAATGTTTCGCAGATTGGAGGATTAGGCATCAGCGGTCAGTCTCCCTTCCTGCCGCAAGCTGCGCCATCATCGCCGCCAAATCGTTATCGCCGCCATCTTGCGATTGTCGACGCAACGCGGCCACGTCAATCACATGCGCGTGCACGGCGTTCGTTTGTGGAATGTCGCTTGCCGCGGCGACGGTGATCAGCACTTGATCCTGCCGCATCGCAAAATCGAGGATCTGCCCACGACGGGATTCGTCAAGCTGTGCGAACACATCATCGAGAATCACGATCGGCTTGCTTTCGAATTGCGCGGAAACCGCTTCATATAGCGCCATTTTCAGCGCCAAAGCCATGGTCCACATCTCGCCGTTGGACGCGAATTCACGGGCGGGCATGTCGTTGAGCAGCAAGGTCAGATCGTCGCGATGCGGGCCGATCAGATTCTGCCCGCGTGCCACTTCGCCCGGGTAGATGCGCTGGAAATGACGGCTGATTTCCGCGCTCGGATCGTCGAACAGCATCACTTCGTCGAAGGACGGCTCATATGAGAGCGCCGCCCGCTCGTCGTCTCCTGCCAAAGACGCGTAGATTCGCGCGAAAGGCTCCCCCAGACGTGCGATGACATCGTTGCGTTCCCGTGTCAGTCTCATGCCGAGATCGATGAATTGTCCCGTCCAGATTTCCAGTCCGCTTAAAACCGTCTGCTGGCTGTATTGCGGGTCGAGATTCGTACCGTCGCCGAGTTGTTTGAGCAGTGCCGTACGTTGTTTCGCCACATGCGTGAATTGTTGCAGCAGCTGCGCGTAGTGGGGGAGTAGCAGGGAAGCGGCCTGGTTGATGAAGTTACGTCGGGTTGCTGGATCGCCTGCCACCAAACGCTGATCTTCGGGGGTGAAGGAGACGGAGGGCGTACGTCCGATGAGATCGCGCATGTATTGCGATTTTCCGCCATCGATTCGCGCCCGATTCGCGCCTCGTGCCACGATGGTCGCTTCGTAGGTGTGTTGCGTTTCATCGTCTTCCACATTGGCTCGGATGGTAGCCGAAGTGCACCCTTTTTCGATTAGTGGCAATGATGATGACGTGCGATGGCTTGATCCCGTGGAAAGCACTTCGACGGCTTCCACAATATTGGTTTTGCCGAGTCCGTTGGCTCCTTGCAGAATGTTGATTCCCGGTTCGAAGTCGAGCACGCAATGTTCCCAGGAACGGTAGTGGTCGAGTGCTAGGCGGGAAATATACATTCACAATCCTTGAGAATCAAGCAAATTTCTTACGTGGATAATCACAATTATTAACGAATATGATTGTTTATGAATATTCATGCAAACGGGCTGAACCGGCAGTAACAGCCATGTTCAGCCCTATTTTTGCGATGCGTCCACGTTTTGTGTGGATCGGCTTATGTTCAGCTGTTGAAACGCATGGGCACAAGCAGGTAGCGATAGTCCATGGATTCCTCGGAATCCGACTCCTGCTGGCCGTTGAATTCCACAGGCTTGACAGCGGTGGTCATCTTCATGCGCACGAACGGTTCCGCGATGGCGCTCAGGCCTTCGATCAGGTAGGTCGGGTTGAAGGCCACGGTGATATCTTCTCCATCCATGTCGATGTCGAGGATTTCCTTGGCTTGGGCTTCGTCCGCGGTTCCTGCGGTCAGCGTGAGCTCCTGGCTGGTGAATGCCATGCGGATCGGCGCGTTGCGCTCAGCGACGAGGGAGACGCGCTTGATGGCGCTGATGAGATCCTGCTTGTTGATGACCGCGTGAATCGGGTATTCGTCGGCATACAGGCGGTCGACCGCGGGGAATTCGCCGTCGATCAGCTGCGAGGTGGACACGCGTCCGGCGTTCTCGAAGCCCAGCAGCGATGGATTCTCCGTGTCGAAGTCCACAACGATGTTCTGATGCTCATCCAAAGAGCGTGCCACGTCGCGCAGCAGTGCGCCGCGAACGAGTGCGGTGGCGTTGGTGTCCGGGTTTTCCGGCGTCCACGTGAAGCTCGAACGAGACAGACGGAAACGGTCAGTGGAGCTCATGATCACCTTGTCGCCTTGGAACTGCACGCGGATGCCGGTGAGTACGGGACGATTCTCCTCACGGGAAACGGCAACGGATGCCTGGGTGACGGCTTGGGTGAAGGTTTGCGCGTCCACTTGGCCCAGTTTGGACGGAATTACCGGAAGATCCGGATATTCGGCGTCCGGCATGAGCTGCATGATGAATGTGGACTTGCCGGAGGTGATGGTCATGGTCGATCCATCGGTGGAAAGATAGGTTTTTGCAGCAGGAAGCGACTTGGTGATATCCGCCAGCAGCTTACCGAGCACTAAGACGGATCCGGCTTCATCGACGCCTGCTTCAATGTGATGACGGGCGGAAATGGCGTAATTGAAGGCGGAAAGTTGGAGAGTGCCGTCGATGGCCTCCAAACGGACGCCTGCCAAAATGGGAGATGCAGGGCGAGCGTCGATCACGCGGGTGGTCCAGGCTACTGCGTCTGCCAGCGCTTGGGAATTGACTTCAACTTTCATGGCTAATTTCCTCGTTTCGTTCGGTCCATAAGTCATTCTAGCGAGCTGCCAGCGTTTTGACGAAGCGTGGGGAATTCCCCACTTATGATGACGATGATGATTTTCTTATAACAACCTATATTCGTCATAATAAGGCCTGTGGATAATGTGGGTAAGTGCACAGACCCCATGTTTTTCAAGGGCTCAGTTCACCTCACTACCTGTGGATAACTTTTGAACGGAGTGTGGACAAGCTACCGGGTTATCCACAGCCTCAGAGATGCAAAAAAGTTATCCACAAAAGCCTGTGTATAGTCCACAAGTCATCCACCGCCGATTTTCGCGTTTCCAACGGCTTTTCCACCGAGGAATCCTTGATTTGTGCATAACTATGTGGATAACTTCGATAAAAATATTCCACAACCCGGCGTGTCAGAATGGTCGGTAAATCAGTAGGTAAAGAATTTACCAATACTCATACTTGGCTTTTGAAAATCGCCTGAGAAAGGCAGAAAACACCAAAACCGTTTTTTTTGAGGCGTGCGAAAACACATGCAAACGCGCAAAGTCGCGCAAAAAAACGTTATTTTTCGCCGGAACGCTGTTTGAGTTGCAGCGTCAGCTCCGTCACATAGTTGTAGATTTCCTGCTTTTCCTGCATTTCATCGCTGATACGGGTGTAGGCGTGCATTACTGTGGTGTGGTCTTTGCCGCCAAACACCTGGCCGATGTCGTTCAGGCTCATGCTGGTGAGCTCACGCACCAAATACATGGCAATCTGGCGGGCCAGCGCGATTTTCTTCGTGCGAGAACGGCCGACGATGTCGTCGAACGTGATGTAGAAGTATTTCGCCACCTGAGTGATGATGTCGGTGGGCTTGATCTCCACATCGGTCGCGAAGAAGTCTTGCAGCGTATGCTCTGCCAGCGCGCGAGTCACCGGCTGTCCGCTCAGGGAAGCCATGGCAGTCACGCGATTCAGTGCGCCTTCCAGCTCGCGGATGTTCTCGGTGAAACGTTCCGCAATAAGGTTGAGCACGTCGTCTTGAACGTTGGATTCATGGGCGATCATGCGCAGAATGGCGATTCGCGTCTCCAGATCCGGCGGCTTGACGTCAACGGTCAGGCCGGATTCGAAGCGGGAGATTAGGCGTTCGTTGAAGCCCTGCAGATCCTTCGGAGGTACATCGGATGCGATCACGATGCGCTTGTTCGCCTGGTGCAGGGTATTGAACGTGTGGAAGAACTGTTCGAGCGTCGCGTCCTTGCCACTGAGGAACTGAATATCGTCGATCAGCAGCACGTCGACTTCACGGTAGCGACGGTTGAATTCCTTGATTTGGCCGGAATTCTGGTTGGTATCGCCCAATGCCTCGATGAATTCGTTGGTGAATTCCTCGCTGGTCACGTAACGGACCTTTAGCGAGGGATCCTTGACCAGTGCGTAGTTGCCGATGGCGTTCAGCAAGTGGGTTTTGCCCAGGCCGGAGCCGCCGTAGATACACAGCGGGTTGAAATCATGGCCGGAACCTTCCGCGACGGCTAATGCGACAGTGCGCGCGAAACGGTTGGAATCGCCAGGGACGAAGGTGTCGAAGGTGGCGTTCTTGTTCAGATGGGTCTTAGGGTCCAGCAAAGGCCTGTTCTGGCCTCGTTGGAATGTGTTGGGGCGCTCCGGAGGCATGGCGACCGGAATGGGAAGCTGGCCCTGCGTGGTTTCCTCAACATGTGGCGCAGGGGTGAAATGGGGGTATTCTTCAACGGGCGGCTGTGCCGGTTCTTTCTTTTCCGCAATCTTGAATGCGGGGAAAATGTCCTGTTCCGCAGACTCCCGCAAGGCTTCCAGCAGAGGCTGGTTCAATTCGTTCTGCAGTGTCTGCTGCGCGGCCGCGCTGGGCACGCACAACACGATGGTGGGACCCCACATGCCTTCCGGAAAAACATTTTCCAGCCAGCTTTTGTCACGTACGGAAAGTGCGGGATTCTGGTGCAGCAACGCCAGCGCGTCGGACCATACCCCGCGAGCCTGATCGAGAGGATCGGTTGTCGTATCGGCCACGGATTCCCCTTTCTCGACAGACTTCTACTAGTAGTGCAACTGTTTATTTGTACTCTCTTTTCCCTGAGTTATCCACCGGTAAGCGTGTTGAAATGATTGAATTGTGAATGACAGTAATGTAGTTTGTGGATAACTTTTGTGGGGAGTTTGGCGATATACCAACGTTTTTTGTGGATTGTTTTGTGGGGAGAGTCCCCACAAAATGTGAAGGAATTAGTGGAGTCAATTACTCTGTTCAGGGGTCAGAGTAACTTGGTAGAGCTTGACTCATGAGGAGCCGTGCCTTGGCATGGCTAAAAACACCGGGAGCATTAATTATGAAGAGGACATTCCAGCCGAACAACCGCCGTCGCCACATGAAGCACGGTTTCCGTCAGCGCATGCGCACCCGCGCAGGCCGCGCTCTGATCAACCGTCGCCGCGCCAAGGGCCGCAAGTCCCTCGCTGCCTGATTTTTTAGTGGCATAGAGCGGTGGAACGGCTGAAAAGCCATCGCGATTTTGTTGCGGTGCTCAAACGCCGTCGTAGGGTATCGCGAGAAGACATCGTCGTGCATTATCTGATGCACGACGATGTTGTTACGGACGGTACCGCGGCGGTGTATGGTCGTCGTGTTGGCTTGGCTGTTTCCAAAGCCGTTGGCAACGCGGTCACGCGTAATACCGTGAAAAGGCGTTTTCGCGTGCTTGCGCGGAAATACGAATCTCTTTTGCCTGAATCATGCGATATCGTGTTACGTGCCAAGCCAAGTGCCGCGCGTGCTGATTTTTTGTCGCTTGAACAGCAGATGGCATCGTGTTTTGAAGCGGTGAAACGTAAAACCGCTATTCAGCAATGAGCTCCGCGCATCGTCGCAATTCGATGGTGCGGCTCATCCGCTGGTATCAAAAGCATATTTCCGCCCATACCGCACCCCGATGCCGGTATTATCCGAGCTGTTCCAATTATGCGATTCAGGCGATTGAACGATTTGGCCGCCTTAAGGGTGGCCTTCTTGCGTTATTGCGCCTCCTTCGCTGCAATCAGTGGAACCGTGGGGGAATTGACGACGTTCCGCAGCTTTATTCCTTGTTTTACAGATGTTCGTGGTCGAAGGCACACGAGGAACCTCGGCTCACGCCTCTGAACGTAGAAAAACCTATAGGCGATAAGGAGACTGGCCTGTAATGAATCAAAATCAATTCCTCCTCGACAGCGGTTTCTGGGGCTGGCTGTATAAGCTCCTGTATCCCGTCGAGTGGCTCATGACGCAGATCATGGCCGTATTCCATAAGTTCCTGGTGATGCTGGGCATGAACGAGATCGGTTTCTCGTGGGTCATGTCCATCGTATTCCTAGTACTTGTGGTCCAGGCATGCGTTTTTCCGCTGTTCTACAAGTCCATGAAGGGCATGCGCAAGATGCAGGCCCAGATGGCCGTCCTGCAGCCAAAGATGCAGCGTATCCAGAACAAATACAAGGGCAAGAACGATCCCGCCAGCAAGGAAGCCATGCAGCGCGAGATGATGAAGCTCTACCAGGACAATGATGCGAACCCGATGGGTGGCTGCACTTCCATGCTCCCTATGTTCGTGCAGGGTCCCGTGTTCATGTGCATGTTCTATACGCTGTCAGCCATTCCGTACATCGCACGCGGCAAATTCAGGGACGGACAGGGTCTTGGCGCTTTCGACATCGCCACAGCCAAGCAGTTCACGTCCACCACAGTGTTCGGCGTGAACGTGGCTGATAACTTCACGACCGCTGCCGTGCATGGCAAAGTAGTTATCGCCATCTTCGTTGCATTGATGTGCTTCTGCCTGTGGTTCATGCAGTACAACAGCATGAAGCGTAACATGGCTCAGTCTGCGGCAAACAAGCAGACCGAAATGATGCAGAAGATGATGTTGTGGATGTTCCCGATCATGTACATTTTCTCCGGTATTGCCATGCCATTCGCTGTGCTGGTGTACTGGCTCACCAACAACATCTGCAATCTGTTGCGTTCCATCTGGCAGATCCACGTCTTCCCGACTCCGGGATCTCCGGCCGCCGAAGCGAAGGAAAAGCGTGATCATGTTCATGAGAACAACCGCCGAGCCAAGGCCGGTCTGCCATCTCTCGAGGAAGAGGCGCTGCAGAAGGCTAAGGAAGCCGCCGAAGCGAAGGAAAAGCACGGCTACCAGCGTCAGCAGCCGAGCCGTAAAAAGAAAAAGAAGTGAGTAAGAGTGTGTCCCGTGTTTCACATGAAACGCGGGACACACCACTTTTATCAGCGTTTATTGTCGACGTGGTAAACAGTAAATTAGACTTTACATAACAAGACTTTAGTAATAGAAACCCCGCTCAAAGGAGTACAACCACCATGGCGCAAGATGAGGAAAAAACCATCGATCAGCTCAACGAGGAAGCTGATATCGCTGCCGACTATCTTGAAGGACTGCTCGATATCGTCGATTACGAGGGTGATATCGAAATGGGCGTGCGCAACAATCGCCCTACCGTGCAAATTGTCGCCGATGATGATACGGATATCAAGCATCTTATCGGACGCAACGGCGAGGTTGTTGACGCATTGCAGCAGCTGACGCGACTTGCCGTGCAGCAGAAGACCGGCGAACGTTCCCATCTTATTGTGGACGTCGACGGCTATCTAAAGCGCAAGCGTCAGCGTCTGCACGACATCGCGCTGGATGCCATCGACGAGGTACGCGAGACCGGAGAGCCGGTCGACCTGAAGCCGATGAATTCCTTCGAGCGTAAGATCGTGCATGACGTGGTGCGTGAGGAAGGTATGAAGTCCCGTTCCCACGGCGAGGAGCCACATCGTTACGTTACGGTGTATTTTAAGGCTTCTGTCGCCGAGGAAACCGAAGACGAGGATGAGGCCTGATTTCAGCTCGTTTCACGTGAAACATGGCGTCACCATCACGGTGGCGCTTTTTTATTGCGATTGATGAGTGACTACACGCAGGTCGTGCGCCGGGTACGTGACGCCTATGTGCGCATGGACTTGCGCACGGTCTGCGCAGGCCGTGCGATATTGCCGGCATTGGTCGGGGAGTAATGGCTGGAATACCGGCAATAAGGAAGAGCAGGATATAGGATGGTGCCCATGAGTGATGTGACAGACGAACTTGATGATTCGCCGATTCTTGAGGAAGTGCTGGGGGATGCGTTGGGCAAGCTGCGTGTTTTTCATGCGAAACTTGTCGAAGAAGGCGAACCCCGTGGCTTGATCGGACCACGAGACGTTGCGATTATTTGGGAACGCCATATTCTGAATTCGGCTGCCATTGTGCCTTTCGTGAGGGAATCCACGGCCAAGAAGCAGTTCAAAACGGTTGCCGATATTGGCAGCGGCGGCGGTTTTCCCGGTATCGTTGCGGCCGCATGCCTGCCGGATCACCAGTTCACTCTCGTGGAGCCTATGGAACGGCGTATCGAATGGCTGAACGAGTGCGTGGAGGACATGGAGCTGGAGAACGTTACGGTGGTGCGTGCCAGGGCTAATGAGATGATCGAGGCCATTGCGGGTGCGTCTGGCGTTCAGGGCGGCAACCGTGGTAATGGCAACGCCAGGAACGGCAAAGGCGGCAGGAACGGCAGGGGAGCGGTTGCCCGCGGTCCTGTGCTGGATTTGGATGGCAAGCCCATTCAGGCAAGGCACCCGTTCGCCGTGGTGACCTGTCGTGCCGTTGCACCGATGACCAAGCTATCCGGGTGGACGTTGCCGTTGCTTGAACGCGGTGGACGTCTGGTCGCATTGAAGGGAAGGTCCGCTCAGGAGGATATCGAAAAAGCCTCCAAGGAGATCGCCAAGTGCGGCGGCGTTCGTCCGCGAGTGGTGGATGCCGAGGTCGGGCCGGGGCTTGAATCGACCCATGTGCTCATGGTGGATAAAAAGTAAGTTATCCACCATTTTGGCAAGTTGTCCACATTATCCACAACTGGAGACTCGTTGAAATAAAGCGCAAAAAAATGTTGGAATAGCAACAAGATGTCTGTGGATAACTTTTTGCAAGCAATGCAAGTTATCCACAGACTATCCACAGTTATCCACATTTGCGCACAATGGGTGGACGGGTCGGTTCTGTCCACCCAAATGATGAAACTTGAGTGTTAAGCATATCGTAAGGAAGGCTGACGTATGACTGGACCTGAAGGACCAGATAACCTGACATCGATGGAATCGGCGACGGAAACCATCAAACGAATTTTCGGAGGGTCGAATTCTCCTCTTGGTTCGCAGATCGCCGACGAATCGTCTCGCTATCGCGCCTTGCAGAAGGCCGTTTGCCCAAAGCCGGAGCAGACGCGCCTGATCGCGGTCGCCAATCAGAAGGGTGGCGTTGGCAAAACCACGTCTGCGGTGAATCTTTCCGCCGCGTTGGCCCAGTTCGGTTCCAAAGTGCTGCTGATCGATATGGATCCGCAGGGCAATGCGTCGACCGCGTTGGGTGCTCCGCATGCGTCGGGAGAGCCGTCGGTATACGACGTGATTGAAGGCAGGAAAACCATTGCCGAAGTCAAGCGCACCTGCCCTGACTTCGATCTGCTTGACGTGGTGCCAGCCTCCATCGATCTGAGCGGTGCCGAGTTGGAAGTCGCCGACATGGAAAATCGCAATGTTCTACTGAAAACCGCGGTCGATGAGTTTCTTGAGAACAGCGAGGAACACTACGATTACGTGATTATCGATTGCCCTCCGAGCCTTGGTCTGCTGGTAATTAATGCCATGTGCGCGGTGCATGAGATGCTGATTCCGATCCAAGCTGAATATTATGCGTTGGAGGGTCTTGGTCAGCTTATCAATACCATCGGGCTGGTGCAGGAACATTTCAATCCGTCATTGCTTGTTTCTACCATGCTGATCACCATGTTCGATAAGCGAACCCTGCTCAGCCGTGAAGTTCATGACGAGGTCAAAAGCCACTATCCGACCATCGTGTTGGACACCACGATTCCACGAACGGTGAAAATCTCGGAAGCGCCGAGCTTTAATCAAAGCGTTATCGCCTATGACCCCAAGGGCATGGGTGCAATCTCCTACTGTGAGGCCGCGTTGGAACTCGCACGTCGCTCGCAGACGGTGTTGCAGGCTATTGATGCAAGAAGGAATGAGAACTGATCATGGCTACGAAATCACGTTTGGGCATGGGTCTCGGCGCGCTGTTTCCGTCTCTTCCAGGAGAGTCGGCAAAGTCGGAAGCTGCCGCTGAGCCGGCTGCGCCTGCTGTAGGGGTGAAGGCCGATAACAAGCCGTCCGCGAAAATTTCCGGAAGCATGGCTGGCAGTGCTGCCGTGCCGTCTGTGAGAAAGAACACAGGCGCTAAAAGCTCCATGGCGACAGCCCAGGCTTCCGTTGATGCCGTCCACGACATGAAGAAGAACGTTTCACACGAAACCAAGAAAGGAAGCGTTCATCGTGCCAGCATGCCTTCCATCACGCTGAACGAAGCGGCTCATCCAGCCGACATGTTCTTCGGCGCCACCAGTCCTGTCGATCCTTCTGCCGACGCGAAGCAGGGGAGTGTTTCACGTGAAACCGCTGCGGTAAAAAAGAACGAAGATGCAAAGAACGACGAACCGGAACTGCTGCCGGTGCAGGGTGGTTACTTGGTTGAATTGCGTCTGAGTGATGTCGGACCCAACCTGCATCAGCCACGCACTATTTTCGACGAGGATGATCTTCGTGAGCTTGCCGATTCCATCAAGGAAGTCGGCGTGCTGCAGCCCATCGTGGTACGGAAACGCCCACTTGCGCAGATCGAGGCCGCGCGCAAGGAGAACGCCGCCAGCAATGACGAGTCGCATAATATGTTCGACGGTCGCATGGATAGCATGTATGAGCTCATCATGGGTGAGCGTCGCTGGCGTGCTTCACAGATCGCAGGTCTGAAAACGATTCCTGCGATCGTCAAAACCACGGCCGACGACGACATGTTACGTGACGCTCTGCTGGAGAATCTGCATCGCGTTGCGTTAAATCCGCTGGAAGAAGCGGCCGCCTATCAGCAGATGATCGACGATTTCGGTCTGACACAGGCGCAATTGTCGAAATCCGTCTCGAAATCACGACCGCAGATCGCAAATACCTTGCGATTGCTGAATCTGCCTGCAACCGTGCAAAAGAAGGTCGCCTCCGGACTCTTATCGGCCGGTCACGCGCGTGCGCTGCTGGGATTGCCGGCTGAAGCTGATATGGAACAGCTTGCGACGCGCATTATTGCCGAAGGGCTGTCTGTTCGCAGCACCGAGGAAATCGTGTCGATGAAGGCCGCCGAATCGGATCAGCCGAAGAAAGCGAAGACCAACAAGCTGAATCCGTGGGCTGGAACGCCAATGCAGCTCGGACTTGAAAAGAAGTTCGGCACGAAGGTTTCTATCAAAGGGTCCAAGGAACATGGCCGCATCGAAATCGTCTTCAAATCCGAAGATGACATGAAGCGCATTATCGACATGCTCATTCCCTCTGCTGAAGAATAGTATTTCTCGAGTTTCTCTGTCGGATCAGTGTGATGTTCGCAGAAGGGCGGCATATTCTATTCACGGCACACTCAAAGCCATTTGGCCAAGCTTACAGTCGTGAACAGAATATGCCGCCCTTCCGCTTATTTTTAGCGTTTTTGTGATTCCTTGTTTGGTGGTATTTGACGGCATCTTTCTATAGGAATTAGTTGATTCGTCGGTACATACGATTTCTGCTTTTCGTTTTACCGATGGCTTCAACTTTATTTTCTTGTATTAACTTTCTTAGATTACGGCGAATTGTTTCAACTGATTTTCCAGTAATATCAGCAAGCTCCCTTGCGGTAATATCTTTATTCTTTGGAATAAAAGTGAGAATATCAACCTTATTTTTCATAGTATTCGACAACATGTTTGTTGTATCGTTTTTATGAGTTGGTTCAGTATTTTTAATTTCAGAGATAATCTCATCAGCTTTGTTGGATAGATTGACGCTGGAACGCCACAACACCACAGTGAAGGAGTCCTGAGTCGCGCGGAATTCCGGTGCGCGCAGATCGCGGTTCTGCATTTCGTTCATCATGAGGATGATTCCTCCGCCCTGACCCTCGGCGGTGATAAGATTGCTTCCGATCACAGGGGTGGTTTGTACGAGCTGCATGAGGGCGTTATTGCGGCATCGAGATTGTCCATCTGCGAGATTATCAATGGTTTTGCCTCCCCATAGGCCACCTGGATTCGATATTTCGATCCTGTCTGCGTAAACGTCGACAGTGACCGGCTGGCCTTGAAAATACGGATGATATTCCCTATGCACTACTGCGTTGGCGATGGCTTCACGCAGAACTTCGGAAGGAATTTCCAATTCATCTTTTCTTCCGATGCCTTCGATGAACGAATAAGATCGTAAATTTCGAGATGTAGCATTTACTGCATCGTTGATCATTTCTGATGCAGATCCCTCGCATTCTACGCGGTCGAGGAACCTTAGTGCACCTGGCTGCGATTTTTCAATGCCTGGATGTACAGCAACGTCGATAAAGAGACGTGGGAAGAATTGTTGAGGATAGTTACCGGCTGCAATTAATCCCGCCATCCGTATGCGACCTTGTCGATCCGCAATGTTTAATCGCGCTAGTTTTTCTTCTTTTGTTTCTGCTCCACGCAAGGCTTTAGTGCCTTGTTTTCTTACAAAAATAGTATCGACAACAGAAGAGTTAAGGTCTTCAATAGAGGCATTAGGAATAATTTCAAGATCAGAACTACTTGGATGTAGTATATTTTGAATTTCATATAATTCTGCTGATGATAGGAGAACATCTTTATCATCAATTCGTTTGAAACTACCGCTTTTAATTCCTTTGGCGGTAATATAGCATGGCTTGAAATCTATATCGTTTTCATATATACGAATAACGAGAATCTGACCGCCGTCAACGGTTTCACGTGAAACATCATATTTTGGAGGATTTGAGAGTCTGATTCCATCCCTACCGCCATCTCCCATACCTTCGATAAGTTGGTCCCGCACTCTGTCGAGGTGAAAATCCTGAACGCAAGTGAATCCATTGTGTTCATCCAAACCAAGGAGCAGAGTGCCACCATGTGTATTTGCGAAGGCGCTGATGCTTTCCCACACGTCTTTGCTGAGGGATCGCTGACAGCTTTTTGCTTCGTAATCGCCGTCGTCATTATGCTGTTTGCGCAATCGTGCTATCGCGTTTTGGATTGGTTCTTGGAGAATGGACATAGCTTCCTCCATATCACAGTCATTCACACGGTCATTTTGATTTTATCACAGTCATGACTGTGATGTGACTGTGTGAGTGACTGTGATGACTGCAATGTCCACGGAAGGGCGGCGTACTCTACGCTCGACACGCGTAAGATACCGCTGTGCGGTCTTCGTGGCAAGCCGTTCACTTTGCTTGAGTAAAGCCCATCGGGCTGTTCCTCTTTATTGCTCAGTGATCAAAGCCTACGGTCAAGCATAGAATATGCTGCCCTTCCGTTCGTTTTTCAAGTTTTTTGTAGGGTGTGACTTTGTATCACGGTCATATGACGGTCATTCACACGGTCATGACTGTGATGTGACTGTGTGAATGGCTGTGTGAATGACCGTCATGGGGAGTGTTACTGCTGGAGGTAGGCTTGGGTGTCAAGGGCGGCCCGGCAGCCCATGCCGGCGGCGCTGATCGCCTGACGGTAAATACTGTCAACACAGTCGCCTGCTGCAAAAATGCCGGCAGTGCTGGTGCGTGTGCTGGCACCGTCTACCTGAATATATCCAGCCGCATCTCGCTGCACAATGCCGTCAATAAAAGCTGTGGCTGGGGAGTGGCCAATCGCTACGAAAATACCGTTTGCGGCAATCGTGCTAATCTCTCCGGTGATAACGTTGCGAATGTTCACGGATTGGGCTCCGTTGCCGTCACCCACGATTTCCTCCACCACGGAATCCGTGACGATGGTGATTTTCGGATTCTGTTGAGCGCGTTCCACGAGAATCTGCGATGCGCGGAATTCGGAACGACGATGAATTAACGTCACCGACGATCCAAATCGGGAAAGAAAATCAGCCTCAGTGAATGCGCTATCGCCACCGCCGATCACAATAATCGGCTTATCACGGAAGAAGAAGCCGTCGCAAGTCGCGCAATACGACACTCCCTTGCCGGAATATTCCACCTCTCCAGGGATGCCGAGCTTGCGGTATTCCGATCCGGTTGCGATGATCAAAGCACGGGTTTCAAAAACGTCCCCCTGATCGATGCGCACGGTTTTCACACCGGTGACGTCATCGTTGCTTACGGAAACAACATCATCCCAAACGATTTCTGCGCCGAACTTCTCTGCCTGGCGTTGCATATTATCCATGAGTTCCGGCCCCATAATACCATCGGGGAAGCCCGGGAAATTCTCCACTTCGGTGGTGTTGACGAGCTGCCCGCCTGGGGTCAGCGCGCCCGCAATGACCAGTGGTTTGAATCCAGCCCGGCCTAAATATATGGCCGTGGTATATCCTGCAGGGCCGGATCCGACAATAATCACATCTCGCAAATCACTCATATTCCCACTGTAGCGAACCGCCGAAGCGAACAGCCGCGCATCGCACGATTTCATGTATTCTTTTTTCCTATGGCGTATTATCGAGTACTTTCCAAGCCGGATCATCTACAAAGTTTCACGTGAAACATGAGCTGTTGTGTGTGATTGCGTGTGGGGCTGTGTGTGCAGTTGCTGGTGGTGGCTGGATTCTTGGCGGCGCTTGAGTGGAACATGAGAAAAAGGGCCTGCGCTCCATGTGGAACGCAAGCCCTTGAGTTGTATAAACGTGACGCCTGCCTGGGCAGGCCTTGGATCACTTATTGATGATCTTCTTGAACAGATCGGCGCTGGCCTTGGCGAGTGCGAACTGACCGAAGCCCGGATCGATGGAAGCGAGGTTGGCGTTGACGATCTGGTTGAAAGTGTTGTTCTTCATGATGTTTCCTTCCGTTTGGCTTGGCGGCGTTCTTGTTTTCTGTTCTTTCCTCTGGCCGCTGCCGTAAGTCTTGTTTGTTTTTCTGTTATTTCAGCGCGGGTGGCGTTGCCGTTTCCCCGCGTGTGGGGTGCGGCTCCGGTTTTCTCTCCGGCTCCTGCCGCATCATGTCTCTTTGTTCTGTTGTGCCTTCATTATAGGCAGACGCAACCGTCGATGTCATGCAATGATCGTCGATTCTTTTGTATTTTCATCGGCTAATCTTGAAATAAACGTAATGATGCTGTGATGAAAAGTCGATCGTCGATTGCAGGGTGGTGTCGCCATCGCAAAAAGAAGCGGCGCGATCTTCAGATTTCGATCTTTTCTATGAAAGTCTCAAAAAAACGTTCTCTTGTAAGACTTTTTGCAAGGTCATCATTTTTTTCTAGACATTTTCTATCTTTTCGATCTTCCTTACTTGCGGGAGTATTTGCGCTTGTTGTCGGCGAATGTCAGGTTACATTGATTGATAGCGAGTTGATTAGTGTGGCTGTTCGACGGGCTGATTGGCGTCGGGCGTAAGAAAGGAACGTGATATATGGCGACTATTCCTGAACAATACGAGAGCCAGCGCGTGGGCGTGCAGGGATATCGCGTGCTCAATCTCGATTTGGACGGCGTCTGCGCGGATTACAAGGGTGCGATCCGCGATTACCTGCAGCGGCAGGGCATTGACGTGCCGGAACGTGCGTTGCAGACCGCGCATTACAATCTCATTCGCGAGGATGGATGGCCGTTCGATACGCTCGATGATTACATCGAAACGCATAAAGCCGCGGAACGTGAGCATCTGTATGCAACGATGCAGCCGCTTCCGGGAGTCGCGCAGGCGTTGCAACGATTGGCGGGCGAGCACGTGTACATTCGCATCGTCACGCACCGGCTGTTCGTGTCCGGCCAGCATCAGATGGTTGTTTCCGACACCGCGCAATGGTTGGACAGCAACCATATTCCATACATGAGCCTGTGCTTTACCGGGCTGAAAGACAGCATGCAGGCCACGATTCATATTGACGATTCGCCGGCGAACATCGAAACCCTGCGCGAGGCGGGGCAGCATGTGGTCGTGTTCGATCAACCGTATAACAGCGCGTACGATGGCCCTCGAATCAACAGCTGGAGCGACGTAAACGTCAACAAACTTCTCACCCTCTTCGAGCACTGGCCCGAGTAAGTGGTCTGCGCAGCGGATTGTCTGTACAACTTGCGTTCTGTGTTTGTATAATCCCGGTTTTATGTCTGTACAAGTCGGATTTGACCACCAATTCGGGGGTTGTGTAGACAGGAAATACGACTTGTGCAGATGGATTATGCGATTGGCTGCATGGCTTGCTGGTTTAGCCGCACGATTTCGGCAGACAGACAATCGAGTGGTGGATACAAAGGAGGGCACGTGCGTATTACACGTGCCCTCCATGTGTGTCTTCTCTGGAAAACGTTAGAAAGACGGTGACAATGATCAGAACACTTGAATGCTTTCGATATACAGCTGGTTGCCCGGCAGACTATCAAGCGGCACCCATAGCATGATGTCCTGCGTTTCCACGGACTTGTCGAACTTTACTTCGGTAGTGCCGGAATCGTCGAATTCGAACTGCGCCACCTGCTTGCCCTGGGATGGGCTGTCCGTCGCGTTCACACGAATGTATCCCTGGCCGCCCGAAGAACGAATCTTGATGACCATGCGATACGCCTTCTGCGGCTGGCTCAGGTGCACGTAATATCCGTAGCCCTGCTGTCCGTCAGGATTCGACAGGAACTTACGATTGTCGATTTCGTATGCGGTCGTGTTTTCCGGCTGCTTCGGATCCGGCACCTTTTTCGACTGCTTGTCGGCGGTCACGACCTTGTCTTCGGTTTTCTTGAGTTTCTTGGATGCCGTCGAATCGCCGGATGCCGGCGCATTGGCGGAAGTATCGGAAGAATCCTTGGAATTGGACGAATCGGCATTGCCGGACGTGTCGGCATTGGAGGACGTATCGGCATTGGAGGAATCTGCGGAATTCGCATCCGATTGATCTCCCTCGCCGAACGGCACTTCGTCAAGATTCATTTCCGGCCATGGTCCTTTTGAATCAGTCGTAACCGAATCTGAGGGCTGCATCAAACCATGAACTGCAAAACCAAGCGCAACCGCAACCACGATGACCGCAACGATAATCGCAACGACCTTCGTTTTCAGCTTGCCAAACAGTTTCGCGTCGGCAACGTCAGTATTCGCCGAAGCGGGAGAAGGATTCTTCGGCGTGAAGCTCGGCGGAACCGCGGCTCGACCGGCTGCATACGCGGCGTCGATCGCCTCCTGCTCTGCTTTCAACGCGCGAGCGGATTCCTCGCCGGGCTGAATGACCTGACCATCCGCGCCGATCACTGGAATGCGGCCGGTTTTTTCCAACTGGGAATCGTCGGATGACATGCCATCGGCCGGTACGGAAACCCTGATGGGGAAAGAGAAGGGGGAATCGCTGGTGTCGGTCACGCCATCGATGTCTTCTTCGCTCAACAGCTCACGGCCGCTGCTCCACAACGATTTCACCGCTCCACTGGTGGCCGCGACGCTTTTCGCCAAAGCCTCCTTGCCATCGGAAAAATCGTTATGCGGTTCGGGGGCCGTGAACGTCATTTCCGGAATGCTTCCAGCCGCCGCCAGCGTATCCGGCAGTGAGAGCGCATCCTTCTCAAGAATCTGCAGCAACGGAACATTGGCGATCGAGCATTCCGAATCCATGGAAGGCAACGTGACATCCATGCCCCCCAACGATGATAGCGGCTGGTATTCGCCAAGCAGCGCCTCCAATTCCGCAATGGTCGCCATTGGAACGGTGGGGAAGCCGTCATCCTCCGCAAGTTCAAGACCGCGCTTGCAGATCACACGGAATTCCATCGGCGTGGTCGGCGCAAGCGCTTCTAGACGGAAATCAGTCGACAATGTGGACGGGCGTCGGGTCAACATCGCATACAGCAATGCCGCAATCTGCCGAATCGCAAGCTGTTCCCGATTTTCCAAAGCTTGAGCGCAGGAAGTGTCGGCAAGCATGATGCTTACCGGAGCGTCTGCGATCTGAATGCCGGAACGGGTCAGTCGCACCGTGTCGGTGCTGATGGAGAAATGCGTGAGATTGTCTTTTTGCAGTGCATGCAATGCTTCGATGACTTCGCCAATGATGGAGCGCATGGCTGTATAGCTCAACGGCTGGTTGGCATTCAGCGCAAGATATTCGCTGAGGGTCATGCCTTCGTCAAGCTGCGTCACTACCAGCGCGACCTGGCCGACATGCTGGAGCTGCAGCACTTTCGTGAAGTGGGAATCATGCGAAATTGCCAGCATGGAAGCGGTTGCGTTGACTTCCTGCAATGCCTTGCTGTTGCTGACGATAAACAGCTGGCAATCCCGTGCGAGCACATGGTCGCTGGCCTTCCAGACCTGCAGTCCGGTTTCTTCGCGCAATGGCGAAACGAGCACGTAGCGATTGCTGATGGTATCTCCCAGCTGAGGTTTCATGGGTTCCTTCAACTTTTTGTAAACGTTTGTTCTGCCTATGGTCACTCGCCGTTTTCGGCGTCGCCCTGTTCCAGTCTATCGTTGGGGCTGGTCGGCTTGCGAAGTCCGGGAATACGTGAGGAAATCAGCGCGATCGTCTCGTTGAATTCCTCGGAACGCAGCAGCCGCAACATGCTCACGTAAACGATGAAGGTCACTATGGCCAACAGCGAGGCGCACGCCACTGCCTGAATCCAGTTCATATGACCGTCCACCGCTCCGATTTGGGCGCCGACAAGCTGGTAGATGCTGTTACGTACCGTCATGCCGATGAACATGGTAGCTGCTGCCGCTCCAATCGATTTCAGATACGAGATGGCTATGTGCGGACCGTCGATATTGTTTTCGAATCGTTTGCGCAGCATGGCATACAGGATGGGGATCGGCAGTATGTAGCTTATGGCTCCTAGCATGCCGATCATTGTCGTCCATTCGGTAGGGGGGAGTAGTCTCGCGCCGATGATCACGCCTACCGCTTGAATGCCCATGGCAAACAGCATGAAAATGAACGGCGATTTGCCGTCTTCGAATGCATAGAACGTGCGCTGGATAATCAGATACGCGCTGGCGAACGGGAGTCCCACGCCAAGCGTGACTAACGGTCCCGCCATAAGAATCGCCTCTCTGACGTTCACAGACGGCAGCAACGCGAGAATGATCGGAACGGGCATCACTACGAAAGCGACCGAGAAATAGCACATGATCACGCCCATATTGCGCAGTGCCTGACTTAGATCGGCACGCGCTTCGGCGATATTATGGTCGGCGACCGCACGGGATATTTTCGGGAAAATCGCGGTTGCAAGCGAAACGGCAATCAGCGAATATGGCAGCATGTAAATCGTGTACGCGTTCTGGTATGAGGCATTGCCGGCCACGTCGAGCGGATTGATGCCGAACTGCTGCTGCGCGAGCATCGGCGCGTTGGTGGACGTGCGCGTGATTACGATATTGGCGAGCTGGTCGATTACGACAATGCCGACACTCCAAGCCGCGACCGGACCCATGGAACGCAAGCCGATGCCGCGAAGTCCGAATTGCGGACGGTATTTCAATCCGATTTTGGTCAGCGGAATGAATAATACCAACGCTTGGAATGCCACGCCCAACGTCCATGTTCCGGCCGTCAAAGCGATTTTGTCGGCGGTCCAAAAATCAAGCGGATGTTCCGTGGCACGGCCGAACAATGCGATGAACGTGCCGAAACCGATGCAGCTGATGATGTTCGCGCCCACCGAACTCCACGCATACGCGGTGAAATGATCTTTGGCCGCAAGAATCTGGCCGACCACCGTATACAGGCCATAGAAAAAAATCTGGGGCATGCACCACAGGGTGAAAGAGGTCGCCAACGCCATGGTTTCCGGACTGCCGTTCACATACAGTCTGGTGAGCAGCGGCGTGCACAGCGCCATCAGAATCGCCACCGCCAACAACATGGTGATGGCGAGCGTGATGAGCTTGTTGAGCCTGGTTTCGGCGTCTTTCGCCTTCAACGTGCGCACGATCTGCGGTACGAGCACGGCGTTGAAGATACCGCCGGAAACCAGGGTGTAGATGACCTGCGGAATCATGGATCCGGCCTGGTAGGCGTTTGCCGCATAGCCGGTGGTGCCTAAAGCCCAGGCGAGCAGAATGGTGCGGATTTGCCCGGTCACGCGCGAGGCTGCGGTGCCGGAGGCCATGATCAGTGAATTACGGCCAACGGAAGAACTCATTCGTCGGGATCCTTCTTACGGTGGAATTGGCGCCACAGTCCCAAAGCTCCAAGCAGCACGGCGATGCCGATGATGATGAAGCCGCTTTTGTCGCTGATCTGCAATGCGCTGGTGATGTGGGTGGTTTGTGTCGCTCCGAATGTGATGCCCTGCCTGTCCTGCAGGCTGAGCGTGGCGTCCGCGGTGCCTGAGGTGGCCACGCGGATGGTGAATGCCACTTGGGCTTCGCCATGCGCGGGCACTTCCACGGTGTCGAAACGCGAAGTGACGATCTGCATGGAGTTGGTCAACGATGAGACTTTTACCGTGACCGGATAGGGGTGGCTGTTGCTGATGGTAACGGGCATTTGCGCGGTTTCGCTGACCACGTTGACGTTTTCCGTCGGTGTGATGGCCACGCCGTTGATGAGCAGGGACGCCAGTTGCCCGGCTCCTTCCACCATGGTGCTTCCGGCTGGATTTTCGCCGCCTAGCGCGTGCAAGGCCATGATGCCGTGCGCGTTGATGAGCTGTCTGCGCCACGCTTTGAGGCCTGCGGGGGCCTGCTTGGCGTCGTCGGTGAGGATGGACGCGTTAAATCGTTTGATGTCGCTTGCTGAGGCTGCCAGCGTGCTGAGCGTCTGCCTGAGATTGGCTCGCGTCACATCATTGATTCCGTCGGATTGCGGCACGATCGCGGCCGCATCGTCGCCGCTCAAAGTGGGGTCGGCGTTGCTTAATGTGTTCAGATCGGTGATGTTCAGCCATGGCGATTGTTCGACGTCCGTCATCAGCGCGTCCACGACGGCTGGGTCGGAATTGTCGTTCAGGCAGACCAGCAGGTTGCGTTCCGCATACGGCTGTTCCATTTGGTAGAACGCGCTTTGCGCGACGAATCGTGCGAGACGCCCGGCCGTTGTTCCCTCGCCATCCGCTTCAGCGTCGGAACTGGTCGCCTTGCCCTGTGCAAGGTTGGAAAGCACGCTTTGCGCGGTCAGTACGGTGACGTCACCCGTGTCGGTGGACACTATGGCCTTGCCTGTTTCCGCAGTGGCCGCATCGTCCTCTTCGAAATCATGCGTGGCGATGACGGTGTCGTACCCCTGCTGTTTGGCTTTCGTAAGCGCCTCGATAGTCCAATTGCCAGTGCCCTGCCATGCATACGTGGTCATACTCGCGTTCGGGTCACCCAACGCCGATTGATAGCTTTTCAAGGCCTGTTCGGCACTCCATTGCGAGGTGCCGACGCCTGACGAATCATAGGTTTTACTGTCGTTCAGCGCGGAATAGGCGGTGATGTCGAACAGGGCCGGTTGCGTGATGCCGTCGACTTGCGTCGGCATCGACATCGCCTTCAGATAGGTCGGATCGGCCACCACCTGCAGTTTGTCATGCTTGGTGAACGTCTCTTTCAGCGACTTGAGTCGTGCCTCGTCTTCTTTGCCGGGGATGGCGATTTTCGAAAGTTCCGCGGAAGTGACGCCACCTTTGTTGACGAGTTGTTCCAGCATGGTGTTGTCGGTGGTCCATCCTTGCGCTTCGAGCGGCTGCACGATGGTGATATTCATCGCGGGCGTGTCGGGGGTATTGAGTCCGGCTCCGGTCCGTGTTGCGAAAGTGTGTGCTTCGTCTTGCTGGACGCCGTCGGCCTCATAGTTGAGCGTGACGGGCTTGGGACCCCAGGAGTGGATGGATGCCAGTGCTTCTTGGCTTGATTCTGCGTCGATGCGCACGTTTGCTGAAGCTCCCGGCTGAAGCGCGGGAACCTCGCTTTGGCCCACGATATCGGGCGTTGGGATCTGCCCGATGCCTTCCGACCATTCCTGGATATCGTTGCGCGACACGAACGTGTAGAAGGCGTTCATGGCGAGGGTCAGCGTGCCCGATGGGATTTCCTGATCGGTGGTGTTGGTCACCGTTGCGCTCAGATGATAGCCGGAAGTGTCTGTCAGCACGGCTGTGGAAGAGTCGATCGACAGCATGGCTCCTGATTGTGTTTCCGGTGTTTCTTCGGCTTTGGCATGTGGCATAGGTGCGTATAACAACATCAACGCCATGGTCATGACCATGGCGAGGATTGCCGAAAGAGCACGTATGCCGTGCGGAACGTTCCGTTGTGCGGGTTGATTCACCTTCACGCCTGTCTGTTGAGTTTCCTTGCGTACAACCATGCTATCTTTCGTTCGTTCGGGTAGCTGAGAACGTCGTCCAAATCAGCAAAATCCACCCAAATCGCGTCTTCCGCCTCATGGTCCGGGTCGCCTTCTACCGTCAGCTCGCCGCCGATCTGGCGCAATGCGAAATGATGCACCAGCTTGTGCACGCGCTGGCTGGTTCCCGTGAACCAGTAGTCGATGGTGGCGATGGAATCGACCACTTCACCCAAAATGCCGGTTTCCTCATGTACTTCGCGAACGGCGGTTTGCTGTGGTGTCTCACCTTTTTCGATATGGCCTTTCGGCAGGCACCATTCCAAATGCCCGCTGCGTGAATGACGTGCGATGATCGCCACACGGCCCTTGTCGTCGAATACGAGACCGCCTGCCGAATATTCGCGTACCACCGGCAGTTCCTGCGCGTCGAGCGAGGCGAATGTGGTCGGACCGTCTGTGGCGCGCCGCTGCGGCATCATTGCTGGGGTGGGTGCGCTGGGCGTGATGATGGTCTCTTGCCGCAAGGAAACGGACTGCGATGTGTATAGCAGTTTGTCCGGTGCCATCGGATTTTGGGTATGGTCGTCCGCAGCATGGGCAAGCATGCGTGCAAGGTCTGCGGGCGTAATCATGATTCCAACCATACTCAATTCTGTGTGCAGGTGGGGTAACGGTATGCTGGTAGGGCAGAAAACTTGTGGTGCCGGAAAGGGATGGCGTGAACTTCGAAGTGTGGCCAGAGGCCATTGAATTAGGGCGTATGTTCGCCGAAGAAGGCTATGAATTGGCGTTGGTGGGAGGTCCCGTTCGGGACCTGCTGTTGCATCGCAAATCGCATGATTTGGATTTTTGCACATCGGCGCGTCCCGAGCAGTTTGAACATATTTTGCGCCGTTTCGGGCGTGATGGCTTTTGGGATATGGGGCGCAAATTCGGCACGTTGGGTGCGATGCGCCGTCGTGAGGATGGCACGGAAGTGCAGGTTGAGGTAACGACCTACCGTTCCGACACGTATGACCCCGACTCGCGCAAGCCGGAAGTCAATTATGGCGACACGCTGGAAGGCGATCTTTCCCGTCGTGATTTCACGGTGAACGCCATGGCGTTGCGCGTGCCCGAATTGGAATTCGTCGACCCGTTCGGCGGTGCGAACGATTTGGTCAAGGGCGTGTTGCGTACGCCGGTCGATCCTCGCCAGTCATTCGACGACGATCCGCTGCGCATGATGCGTGCCGTGCGTTTCGTAGCGCAACTGGGCTTCCGCATCGAACCGGAAACCGCCGAAGCGTTGACTGACATGGTCGATCGCATTGAAATCGTTTCCGCCGAGCGCGTACGCGACGAACTGGTCAAAATGCTGCTGTCCGATCGCCCGCGCGCAGGTATCGAAGCGTTGGTCGATTCCGGTCTTGCGGATATCGTCTTCCCGGAAATTCCGGCATTGCAGCTCGAAATTGACGAACATCATCGTCATAAGGACGTGTTCGAGCACACCATGATCGTCATTGATCGTGCTGTCGCTCTTGAAACCGGCCCGGACGGCCCTGTGCCAGCTCCGGATCTGACGTTGCGTTTGGCTGCGCTCATGCATGACATCGGCAAGCCGAAAACCCGTCGTTTCGAGGCGGGCGGCAAGGTGAGTTTCCATCATCATGATGCGGTCGGTGCGAAAATGACCCGCAAGCGTTTGAAGGCGCTGCATTTTGACCATCATATGGTCGAGGATGTCAGCGAGCTGGTCAATCTGCACTTGCGCTTCCATGGCTACGTGGAGGAGCCGTGGACGGATTCCGCGGTCCGTCGTTACGTCAAGGACGCAGGCCCTCTGTACGAGCGTCTGAACCGCCTTACGCGTGCCGATGCGACCACGCAGAACAAGCGCAAGGCCATGGTGTTTTCGTCGGCGATGGACGAGATGGAACAGCGCGTGCGCGATCTGAAGGAGAAGGAGGATTTCGACGCGATCCGCCCTGATCTGAACGGTGACGAAATCATGCAGCTACTCGGCATTGAACCGGGGCCGCTGGTTGGCAAGGCGTACAAGCACATGTTGGAATATCGTCTCGATAACGGCCCGGTCGAGCGTGATGTCGCTGTTGCCGAGTTGAATCGCTGGTACGAGGAGCAGCAGTCCGAATAATCTGCCTTCTGATCGTACGATTTCAATATTTTGACCGCACGATTCGCATTTTCGAATGAAAAACAGAATCGTGCGGTCAGTCTGCAAATCTGCAAATCCACAGACTTACAAATCAAACTGCGTCGTGTTCGGGAGCCTTCTGTACGTCGGTCATCTTGTCGACGGTAACGCATCCTTCGAAGCTTTCGATCTTCTTGCCGGCGGTCGGCACTTGCTTCTGATTCTGCAGATTGTCGAAGGTCGCGCCGACCACAACGTCGATTAGCATATCCTCACGATCGTCCATCACCATTTTCGCGTCGGTGAAGTTGCTGTTCACCGTGTACGCCTGATTAATGGCGTTCTTGCCGAAGATAATCATCGTGCGCTCCACCTTGGAACTGGTGTAGTTGCCGGCGGCCTGGGTGTTGAACTCGCGATTCTGCAGCGCGCTGCTGACGGCTTGTGCGAAGCCGGAGAATTCAGTGCCGTTGAGCACGCGCACGGTGATGTTGCGGTTCTCCACGTATTTGCCTTTGCTGCCGTCCTGTTCCTGAGCGGCACAAGGAGCCTGCTGGCCGTAATTCGGTTGTACCGCAGCCGATTTGACTTTGCCCAATCCTCCAACATGGAAGAAGAACAGCAAGGAAATTACCAATGCGACCGCCAAAATGGTGCCGATGATGGCGAACACCACCTTCTGACGGCTGCGAATGTACTGTTTGCGCGCGGCGCGCTCGTCGTTAGCCTGAGTCATGTACGAGTCCTTCTCCAAAAAACGGTTGATTTCAACCTTACTGTTACGCGATGATATGCACAATCGGATGGGCCGGCGCCTTGGAGGCGATGATACGGTCGACGCAACGGCTTTGCTGCCATGCCGACTGCACGGCGCGTGCGGCATCGTCGGTTGGTACGAATGCGATTACGGAAGGGCCGGATCCGGAGACGAACGCTTGCTTTGCGCCTGCCAGCAACGCTTCGTCGATTGCCTGCCCGCTGCGTGGGTGCAGTGAGATCGCCGCTTGTTGCAGATGATTGTTGTCTCCTGCGCCGGCGCCGATTTGGTCGAACATGGCATACACTTCCGGCGTGCGCAGTTCCGCCTGATACGCGCCGACCAGCAGACGTCCCGCAAAGCCCTGTTTCGTCAACTCGCGCACGTCGTTGCTGTGCTCGCTGAGCTGTTCGATCTGCTCGCCGAAGCCTGTGCCTCGCGCGTAGCCTCCGGTCAGGCAGAACGGCATATCCGCGCCCAATGTAGCGGCGACCTGTTGCAACCGTTCGATGGGCCAATCAAGATTCCATAGCGTGTTCAACGCCAGAATCGTGGCGGCCGCATCGGCGGACCCCCCTGCCATGCCTGCGCCGACGGGAATGCGTTTTTTGATGTTCAACGCCACGTCCGGTTCATGGCCGCTCGCTTCGGCCATGGCGAACAGGGCGAGCACTGCGTGGTTGCGTCGCATGTCGCTGCCGGATGAGGCCAGATCGCCAAGATATGCGCCATCAAGATTCAAGGAGAAACCGGTTCCGGGCTTTTTACGGCTGGCGGTGACGGTGTCGTATACGCCGACGGCGCAGTAAATGGTGTCCAGCTCGTGCCGGCCACCCCATTCGCTGCGTGGCGCCCCCACGTGCAAGGTCAGATTCGTTTTCGCAGGGCAGTCCACACTGACTTCATTGATTGCGTTGCCGTTGCCGCTCATGCTTCCGGCACCTCGCCCATGGCGCGTGCCAGTGCCACGAATTCGTCGATGGTAAGCGTCTCGCCACGTCGCGTCGGATCGATGCCTGCCCGCTCAAACGCTTCGGAAGGTACGACTTTCTTCAACGCAGCATGCAGGGTTTTGCGTCGCTGCCCAAATGCGGCGTCGATGAGACGGAACACGGTTTCGCGGTCCACCACGGAACCGTCGGGATTGTTGGCGGAAGGCGTGTGCCCGCCCTCGTATCGTTTGAACAGCACCAGCGCGGAATCCACATTCGGCGCCGGCCAGAACACATTGCGCCCGATAATGCCCACGCGTTCCGCGGTGCCGTACCATGCGAGCTTCACGCTTGGAGTGCCGTAGATCTTTGAACCGGGCTTTTCGCTCAGTCGGTCCGCGACTTCCTTCTGCACCATCACCAGAAAAGTTCCGAGATTGTCGAAACGTTCCAGCAGCGTCAGCAGAATCGGCGTGGCCACGTTGTATGGCAGATTTGCGACGAGAGTGAATGAATCGTCATTATTGAAATCAGGCAGATTTTCCGGCGTTACGGTCAGTGCATCACGGTTGACTACGCGGAAACGATCCACCGCGTCCGGCATGAATTCGGCGATGGTGCCGGGCAGTCGTTCCGCAACGGGCGGGTCGATCTCCACGGCGGTCATCGTCGCCCCAGTTTCCAAAATCGCCAATGTCAGCGAACCCAATCCAGGTCCGACTTCCAGCACATGATCGTCGGCGGTCACACCCGCCTCGCGCACGATACGACGAACCGTGCCCGGGTCGATTACGAAATTCTGCCCGAATTTTTTTGTCGGGCTGATACCGGCCTCGGCTGCGATACGGCGAATGTCAGCAGCCCCCAACAGGTGGCCTTGCACAGTTTCGTCGGTTTCGTTGGTTTCGTTCGCGTTTTCTGTCATTACCTCATTATCCGTTCAACTGGTATGAAAAAGTGTGTGTTGTTACGTTTGCGTATTGTTGCGATCGGCGATGTTTAATACCATCCAATTCGCTCGGAATGCTCCCATGCCTTCGATGGGCTACCGTAGCATTGCGCGATGTAGCTTAGGCCCCAGTCGATCTGTACGGCCGCATCGTCACGCCAGTTTGCGCCGAATGCCGCCATTTTGCTGCCTGGAAGCGATTGCGGGATGCCGTAAGCTCCGGAAGATGCGTTTTCCGCATACCACAGCCAGCTCGATTCGCGGGTCCACAGTTTCACCAGATCGGTCCAGTTTTGTCCGGTCCAGCCATATTGCGCCGCGGCTCCGGCCGCGTAGACCTGTGCCTGCGCGGGGGAGGGGTGGTAGAGGCGGCATCCCGCTGAAGGATCGGAAGGTTGCGGTGCTGGGGTGGGTGTCGGTGTCGGATTCGGCGTAGGGGTCGGATTTGGCGTGGGCGTCGGGTCTGGAGTTGGTGCTGGATCCGGGTCCGTTTTTGATCCGGAATCGTCCTTCTTGTTGTCGTCTTTCTTGTTGTCGCTCGAATTATCCGTATTGTCGGAATTATTGTTCGAATCGTTTTTCTTGTCGGAATTATCGGAATTGCTGTTCTTATCCGAATTATCGTTTTTCCCGGTATTGTCGGAATTGCCATTATCTCCGGAATTGCCGGATCCGCCATCTGACCCCGAATCGTCGGAAGATGCTGCCGGTCCTACTGCGATGATCCGGTCGAGGGCGATTTTCGTGGTCGTTTCGTTGGTCAGCGTCTCGCTTTCCTTCTCGCCATCCACATACGTGACGTCGTACGTTTGCTGGATTTCGCCTTCCTCGCCTTCCTGCCTGACTACGACTTCGCCAGGCTGCAGGCTGGGGTCGATGATGGTTTGCGTGCCGAATGGCACCGCTTTCGTGCGTGTCTCCTCGCCGTGCGTCACGCGGCGGACGCGCAAGATCGTTTCGCCGTTGTCTTTTTCGACGCTGACGCGATCCTCCTTGTTCAGCGTGATGCCTTTGGAGTCAAGAATGGAGGCCGCCGGCAGTTTGCCATTTGGCGCTTCGGAGCTTTGTCCGTCTGCGATGACAGTGACCGGCCCGTTTTGGTTGATGATCAGTCCGCCGGTGAGTTTGTTGTACACGTTGTCGATATTGACGGTGACTTTTGCCGCGTCTGCTTCGTTTTGTTCGAAAAAGCCGATTAGCTGTTCGGCGCTGGTCGCCACTGTCCAGAAGGGCACTTCCTGCCCGTTGATGGTGATGGTGGTCTGGTAGGCGCTTCGTACCGTAACCACGTCATGGTTGCTCAGCATGCTGGTGGGGCTGGTGGATTCCACAAGATCATGCGTTTTGACCTTCACACCGCGTTCCTGTAGCAGACGGTCGACGCTCATTGCGTATGTGGTTACGGTGGTGGTTTCGCCATCGATGGTCAGAGCTACGGTTTTGCGCGCGCTTACGCCGAATGCGAGCGTCGAGGCGAGCGTCAATGAGACCACGCATGCCGTCACACGAACACGCCGAAGCGTCACAAATCTCCGGGGGGTCCACCTTCTCGTCATACGTCCTCTTTCCAGCGACTGTCTACATTGCCGTCATTGTAACGGTCAGATCGGGACGAATGGCATGGGATCCGCTGGTTTTATCTATACCGCCACATTTTCGAGGAAAAGGAATAAAGAAAAAGGGGGCAGGAGAGAAGGGGATGTCCTGCCCCCTGTCCGGACAAGGCAGGTTGGGGGAAGCCTCGTCCGGTCGCCAGAAGCCATAAGTTGGGGGAAGGCTTCTGGATCACTTACCCATGGTAAGAGGTCAAAGCCCGTTGAAACGGGTTTCGAGCCTCCTGTCGGGATCGAACCGACGACCTGCCGCTTACAAGGCGGCCGCTCTGGCCATCTGAGCTAAGGAGGCTTGTGCCGCTTTCTAGCATAATGCATAAAAATGGCAACGATTGAATAGCATAACCAGCGTGCCCGATGCCGTCAACTTAGAACTGCGCTTTGGCTGGCACGCTGGCGAGTAGGGGGCATTATTTTTCGATTGTCAGGATTGAGTGGGGCTAATCACTCGCCAGTGGTGTTGGAGATCGGATCCTTGTCGGAGCCGATGGAGGGCATTACGCCTTCCTTTCCTATATCGTCTGACTTGATTCCGATGGCCTCCAGCAGGCCTTCCTCGATGGTCTCCTGCGCGGTGCTCAGCTGGTTCATATTCCAGAACTTGCCGTTTATGGTCACCGTTGGGGTGGTCATGCTGTCTTTGTAGGTTCCGGACGTGTTCCACAGTTCGGAACGCTTCGGCGTATAGGTGTCGATGGCGTCAAGCCAATCCTGGTAGTCGCGGCCGAACGCCTTGTCCGCAACATCCTCAGACACTCCCGAGGCGATCATCTGTTCCTTGATCTGATCATCGCTGACTGACTTGTAGTTCGAGCTTTCCTCAGGCTGGAAATCCTCGGCGTACATTTTTTCCATGAACGTGATCAGATGCGTCGGATTGCTGTCATGCTCGGCCAGGTAGATTGCGGCATTCGCGGCACGGCTTGAATATTCGTCGGTGGACCATTTGTCCATGAACGCCATGAAATGCAAATCAAGATTGATCTGCCCCGCATCGACCATCTTCTGCAGATCCGCATCAAGCTGACGATGCAGATTGCCACAACCCGGGCACAGGAAGTCCATGTAGATCGCGACCGTCGGAGCGCCGTCGACGGACTTGCCGTAACCATTCTTCGAAAGCAGCAATCCGCCCTTGTCGTCGACGAGCTTTGGCGTGTTTTTGACCTTCTGCAGCTTGTCATATGCCTCTTCCACGGTTTGGGTGGAAGCCTGGGTTTCGGTATTCTTGTGCATGTTGTGATACACGGTGAACACGCCGATCGCCACCAGGATCACCAGCACGGCCACCACGATGGCGCCGATGATGGTCTGCTGCTTGCGTTCCTTTTCCATTTGTTCGGCGCGGGCCTTCATGGCCGCGGCCTCAGCGGCCCTACGCTCGGCGCGGCTGGCGCGCTTCTGCGCATCCTTACTGTTCTGGGCCATCCACATTCCTTTCGATGTCTCATCGTTTGTTGCGCACCATAGTAGTGTGGGCGTGCTATCGCTGAATGAAGTATTTCGTAAAAGCTTACGTTGTCATACTACGTGCGATTGTCTGATGTTTTTCTGAGGATTGCAAACGTTTGCCGATTCTTGGTTTTCGCTACATTTCATACGATTCCGCGGGAGTGCTGGATTTCGGGCGGCCACGTAGCGTTCCAGCTCCCAATCGCAGCGCCAGAGCCCCCGGAGTGAGAGCGCATATCAGCCAACCGATGGCGCAACATCCGGCTTGGACGACGCCGCTTTGCGAAACCGGTCCTTCAATCCAAGTCGGCAGTGGAATCGTGAATCCGAATATCGAGGTATCCACCATGGCGAACGGTAATTGCAGCGCGACTGTGGCGATCGCCAATCCCAATGTGGCGATCGCGGCCATGATCAATGCGCGTGGCACCGCATAGCCCAACCCTTTGAGCACATGCCAAGGCAGCGTGGCCGCGCGTGCGAGCCAGTCGGAGGCTTTTCGGTTGCCTCCACGGCGGCCTTCACGCTCCAGCTGCGCTTCCATATTGAATCCGATGGTGGCGAGCAGCCAAGCCAGTAGTGCACCCGCAGCCCAGGCCAGCCAAGGCGAGAATAAGCCGAACAGCGCCACAGGAATGGCCAGAAGCGCGCAGAGGAGCGTGCCTCGGCTCAACAGTTCGCCACGAAGCACGTCGGCCGGATTCGGCGGTTGCGGCGCATTCAGGTTGAGCGGGGCCGCTGGGGATGCCTGCGTAATCGGAGTGGCCGGCATAACTGGCATAGTGGACGTTGGTATGTCTTGCGCCTGCACGTTTTGCGCCTTTTCAACCGACGCATTCGGTATTACCGCCGGTGGTCGTTGGTTGGCAATGCGTTGCAACGCCGGTTTGATGGCCGGATCGATTTGTGTGGCTTCTTGAGTGGGATTCCACGCATCCTGCACCGGCATCACACGCGTGCCGGTGCCAAGAGGAATCGTCGTGGTATGTGCGTTGATATCCATGACCGAGGTACCGGCATCGGACGCATCGGCAATAACAGTATCGGTTATGTCAGCAATACCGGTTGTGCCGATGGTCTGTGTGGCCTCAACGAATTGCGGCAATGTGCGCGTTCCGATGGCGTCTTCGCCCGTTATATGATCCAGCGCCCGCCAAAGCTCTCGTGGATTGTCAGGCGATTCAGCAAAAGGGGGCATCGCCTCCGATATGCCGGCAGTGGAACCCGAATCCGAAGCGGTATCCGCAGCATCCCAAGCTTGCGGATTCAACGCATCCAACGCAATCGCCTGCAACAATTCGTCGGGCGTGCAACGTTTCGTACGATCCGGATTCAACGCTGAACGGAACGCGGCCATGGTTCCCGCCGGAAGCCCGACCAAATTCGCGCTTCCCGCAGCGGCACGCTCCAACACGGCCATCATCGGCTTCGTGCCGAACACCGGTTCGCCGGTAGCGGCAAACGCCAGCACGCTCGCTACCGACCACCAGTCACTCATCTCATCGGATTCCGCGCCATCAATGATTTCCGGTGCGATGAATCCCGGAGTGCCCATAACCAAACCCGTGCGCGTCACATGGCTTTCGCCCTCGCCCATGGCAATACCGAAATCCACCAACACCGGTCCGGTATTCGACACCATCACATTCGTTGGTTTGATATCGCGGTGCACAATACCGGCCGCATGCACGGCCTTCACCGCCTCGATCAGCTTGCGTCCCAACCGTTCCAGATCGTCGCCCACATACCGGCCGTTGGCTCGCACATCCTCACGCAGATTCTTGCCATCGATCAGCTCGGTTACAATAAAAGCCAGCGCATCATCCAATTCCATATCCACAATGCCGCACACGCCGGGGTGACGCACTTTCTGCAGCGCCATCGCCTCCCTGCGCAGGCGCTCGCGTGCGGTCAGCTGATCGCGGGAACGCTCGCCGGATGCATCTTCCTCGGCAAGGGAATCGCGCAAGATCTTCATCGCATACTGGTGTCCGCCGTCATCGCGCACACGCCAGACCGATCCCATTGCCCCCGATCCAAGCCGTGAAATCAACGTATATCCGCCAACGAGGCTGCCCGCCTCCAGATTCAATGCGCTTAAGTCGCTCATGGCATCCATGGTACTTGCCTTGCGTAAGTTGCCGTTGGAACAGCTCGCCGCAGCGTGCTGAAATCATCATAAAAACCGCAATCGTGTATCCGAAGTTCGATTAAGAACTGAGATTTGCGCAATAGAGCAACGATATTCAGTAAAACAAGCAAGGATTTGCAACAATCTGCGGAGGAATGCATATTGTTGCATACACAATCATGCAACAGAACTATATGTGCACGAATGGTAGTTTTGCATGCGCAAGTGGTATGCAGATTATGCACGCGAAACGACAGGCTGGGAAAAAATCAGAGCACTTTTCCGCGGATTTTGGTGAAATCGAGATATCGACATGAAGAAGTGTCTTCACTTCTGAAAATCATGCGGCGCGGGGCAGCGTTACGTGATTTTTGGTTTCGATGAGGAAATCGGGGCCTGTATGTCGTTTGGTTATGAGAATCAAGGAGGAGGCAGACCATGCTGCAGATCAACATGGCTGACGTCATGAACGTTATTGGTTCGTTGACGCCGTACCTGATTGCGATTGGCGTAATATTTGTGCTCGCGCTGATTGTCACTTTCGCCGTCAATAAGAAGACGGTGAAGGAAGTCGCGACCCGTAAGATCATCCACTCCGAGTCTTGGCTTGTGGCGCTGGTCGGTATTGTCGTCGCGGTTTCCATGATGCTGTCCGGTCCATTGTCGACGCTGCTCAACAATGCGACCGCCACCAAGTACATGCTGTCTGATGCTACTGTTTCCAAGGCTAACGATCTGGCCAAGGAAGTGCAGTCGGAAGCTATCACCATGCTGAAGAACGATGATTCCAACCTGCCGCTGAGCAACAAGAAGGTCAACGTGTTCGGTTGGGGCTCCACCAACCCGGTCTATGGAGGCACCGGCTCCGGCTCCATGTCTGACCAGTACGACACCGTTTCCCTGCTTGATGGCATGAAGGAAGCTGGTCTTGAAACCAACGCCGATCTGAGCAAGCTGTACACCGATTATCGTGCGGACCGTCCGGTTGTTGCTATGTGGTCCCAGGATTGGACCCTGCCTGAGGTTCCGGCCGGCCAATATTCCGATTCGCTGATTTCTGACGCCAAGAGCTTCTCCGATGAGGCTGTTGTGGTGATCACCCGTGTCGGTGGCGAAGGTGCTGATCTGCCGACCAACATGAAGGCCAAAACCATTACCTACAAGAACAACTCCAAGGATTATGATGACTTCCAGGATGGTGAGCACTTCCTGCAGCTGAGCAAGACTGAGCGCGACATGATTGACTTGGTCACCAAGAACTTCGACAAGGTCACGCTCGTCTATAACGGTGCAAATGCTTTCCAGTTCGACTTCCTGAGCAACTACCCGCAGATCAAGTCCGTGTTGTGGTGCCCGCCTGCAGGCCAGACCGGCTTCTCCGCACTCGGTGACGTGCTCGCTGGCGAAACCAACCCGTCCGGCAAGACTTCCGACACGTTCGTTAAGGATCTGACCAAGACCCCAGTGTTTAACAACACTGATGGCGCTGCTGCTGCCAGCTCGTCTTCCGTTGGTGCCGATGGTGCATTCATCTACGATAACGTCGACGATCTGGCTGCTAAGTACACTGGCTTCACCGGTCAGGAAACTACCGTGCTTCCGTCCTTCGTTAACTATGTCGAAGGTATTTATGTGGGCTACAAGTTCTATGAGACTGCAGCCGATGAAGGTCTGATCAACTACGATGACACGGTCATCTATCCGTTCGGTTACGGCTTGTCTTACACCAGCTTTGAGCAGAAGATGGGTGACGTTTTCCACAAGGATGGCAAGGTCACGTTTGATGTGACCGTCACCAACACTGGCGACACCGCCGGCAAGGACGTTGTTGAGGTCTACTACAACCCGCCGTACACCGATGGCGGTATCGAGAAGGCCTCCAAGAACCTCGTCGCTTTCGAGAAGACCGGGAAGCTTGAGCCGGGCGCCTCTGAGACTGTGAAGATCGAGTTCGATGATGACGATATGGCTTCCTATGACAACAAGGATGCCAGGGCTTGGGTGCTGGAGAAGGGTGATTACGCCATCTCTATCCAGTCCGATTCTCACCATGTGATCGATTCCAAGAGGATCAACGTTGCTGACACCATCACCTACGACTCCGAGTCGAACACCCACAACGATGATCAGACCGTGGCTACCAACCAGTTCGACTATGCCGCTGGCGATGTGACCTATCTGTCCCGCGCCAATCACTTCGCGAACTACGCTGAAGCCACCGCAGCCCCGACCAACTTCTCCATGAGCGACGAAGTCAAGGCTGCTTTCACCAACAACGGCAACTATGATCCGACCAAGTATGACGATGATTCCGACGAAATGCCGACCACCGGTGCCAAGAATGGTCTCCGCTTGGCTGACATGTACGGCAAGGATTACGACGATGCTGATTGGGAGAAGCTGCTTGACCAGCTGACCTTCGATGATATGGACAACCTCATCGCCAACGGTGGCTACGGCACCCCGGCTGTCTCCTCCGTTGGCAAGATCCAGCTCACCGATGCTGACGGTCCGGCCTCGCTGAACAACAACTTCACCGGCGTTGGCTCCATCGGCTTCCCGGCTTCCACCGCATTCGCCTGCACTTGGAACAAGGATCTGGCCAAGCAGTTCGGCGAGATGATCGGCGACATGGCTCATGACATGCACGTTGCTGGTTGGTACGCTCCGGCTATGAACATCCACCGTGGCGCTTTCTCCGGCCGTACCTTCGAGTACTTCTCCGAGGACTCCCTGCTCTCCGGTGTTATGGCTTCCCACGAGATCGCCGGCGCTAAGGAGAAGGGCGTGTATTCCTTCATGAAGCACTTCGCTCTGAACGATCAGGAAACCAACCGTACCAACATGGTGTGCACCTGGGCGGACGAGCAGGCCATCCGCGAGATCTACCTCAAGCCGTTCGAGATGAGCGTGAAGGAAGGCGGCGCACAGGCTGTGATGAGCTCCTTCAACTACATCGGTTATACCTATGCCGGTGCCTCCAACAACCTGCTGAACACCGTGCTCCGTGACGAGTGGGGCTTCAAGGGCTTCGTTCTGACCGATTACTTCGGCGGCTACGGCTACCAGAATGGTGATCAGGAGATCCGTAACGGCAACGATTCCATGCTGGCCACCACCAAGATCACCAACCACATTACCGACAAATCTGCAACCTCCGTGAAGGCCATGCGTACCGCTGCTCACAACATTCTGTACACCGCCGCCAACAGCTGGCAGTATGCAGATGGTGAGCCGAAGGTCGATACCCCGATCTGGAAGACTGCCATGTACGTGGCTTGGGGCGTGACCGCTGTTCTGGTGATTGCACTTGAGGCTCTGGCTATCAAGCGCTACATGGATCGCAAGAAGGCCAAGGCTGAAATCTCCGCCTGATTTCGCTTTCTTCTAGTGGGTCAACATCAATAACTGAATAACAACTGAAATACAGCGAGGGCTGTCGACTTCCCCAGTCGGCGGCCCTCGCTGTATTTCGACGTGTATTCCATTGCGTATGTCACTTCCAGTGCGGCCAAGTCTATTTTTGCCTTCGTAAAGCGGTGTTGGATTCCTCATGTGTTCCTTATGTGGTGGTGACACGCCGTGTGGTGTTTGTTTTTGGTTCGTGTGGTCGTTGTCTTCGGGTTCCGGACCGGTCTTACGGCCGTTCAGAGGTGTTTTCGACACGCCGGTGGATGTGTTGTTTTGCAATGGTTTTGGCGGTGTTTGCGGGGTGCCGGGTTGCGTGGAACCGGATTGTGCTGTAAGTTTGTCTTTTGCTGCCGCTCAGCGAGTGGTTCCCCGGTCGGGGTTCCGTAAGGTGGGTGAGTGGTGGTGGTTTGAGAACTCAAGAGCGTATTTGTACTACTTCTTTATAGTCAATGATTGCCAGTCCATCGTCCGCTTCTCCCGTGTGGGGGAGTGGCCGGGAGGCCTGTGAAGGACGGTGGGGTTTTCGTGCGATGCGCCTTTCCTTATAAGGCGATCGTCAATTTTCTTATTTTTTGAGAGTCACATGTTGGTTCTCTTCACGAGAGTTTTTTTGTGGAGGGTTCGATTCTGGCTCAGGATGAACGCTGGCGGCGTGCTTAACACATGCAAGTCGAACGGGATCCATGAAGCTTGCTTGGTGGTGAGAGTGGCGAACGGGTGAGTAATGCGTGACCGACCTGCCCCATACACCGGAATAGCTCCTGGAAACGGGTGGTAATGCCGGATGCTCCGACATGACGCATGTCGTGTCGGGAAAGATTCATCGGTATGGGATGGGGTCGCGTCCTATCAGCTTGATGGCGGGGTAACGGCCCACCA
>OLRG01000241.1_pt1 | contig 57832 bp, 52 predicted proteins | sample 1672331 | NCBI WGS metagenome assembly OLRG01 (sample SAMEA3136672, study PRJEB25190) | human gut metagenome
ACCCGCGACCTCCACCTTGGCAAGGTGGCGTACTACCAACTGTACTACTATCGCACATCAAGTATGTTTTATTATTTTGTGTTCATCAGAACGATATTCAGTATAACGTATATATATGGTATTGTCAACTGCTTTTTTTAATTTTTTGAATTTTTCTTTTAATTTGAAAACTCCGACAACTTTTTCTGCATGCTTTGGCAAGTGGCAGCTCCTTACGAACGCATAGTAATAAAAAAGGTGCGGGAGCAACCTTCTCTTTGGTTTTCCCGCATCTTTTACTTTATATAGCTTTTACTTTATTCTTTGTCTTCTGCCTTTTTCTCTTCTTTTGCTATAACCGCAATTCCGAGTTCCTCCAGCTGTTTTGCATCTACATGTCCCGGTGCTTCTGTCATAAGATCAGATGCATCTTTTACTTTAGGGAATGCAATTACATCACGGATGCTGTCCTGTTTTGCCATCAGCATAACCAGACGATCCAGACCATATGCAAGTCCTGCGTGCGGCGGCACTCCATACTTGAATGCTGTCAGAAGGAAGCCAAACTGCTCCTGTGCCTGCTCTTCTGTAAATCCAAGCACTTCAAACATCTTGCTCTGGATATCCTGATCAAAGATTCTGACACTTCCTCCACCAATCTCGTTACCATTCAATACGATATCGTATGCTTTTGCACGGACTCTTCCCGGATCACTGTCAATATACTGAAGATCTTCTTCCATCGGCATAGTAAATGGATGATGCATCGCTGTAAAGCGATTCTGTTCATCGTTCCACTCAAGTAATGGGAACTCTGTTACCCAGAGGAATTTGTACTCATTCTTATCCAACAATTCCATCTGACGGGCAAGTTCCAGACGCAGTGCACCAAGAACATCCCATACAACTTTATTTTTATCTGCTGCAAACAGAAGTAAGTCTCCATTCTCTCCACCCATTGCCTGGATCAAAGAAGCCTGCTGCTCTTCTGTCATAAATTTGGCGAATGAGGATTTTACAGTTCCATCTTCGTGGATTGCAATATATGCAAGTCCTTTTGCGCCATAGTCTTTTGCAAAATCAACCAGTTTGTCAATTTTCTTTCTTGCCATGCTACCCTGTCCTTTGGCGTTGATGCCACGGACAGTTCCGCCATTTTCAATCGCACTTTTAAACACAACGAAATCAAAGTCTTTTACAACTTCTGTTACGTTCTGAAGTTCCATTCCGAAACGGGTATCCGGCTTATCAGAACCGAAACGATCCATTGCTTCCTGCCATGTCATTCTCTGAATCGGCAGTGATACTTCAACACCAAGAACTTCTTTAAATAATTTTGCGAGAAGACGTTCATTTACTTCAATTACATCATCTACGTCAACAAAAGAAAGCTCCATATCAATTTGTGTAAATTCCGGCTGACGGTCTGCTCTTAAGTCCTCATCACGGAAACATTTTGCAATCTGGAAATAACGGTCACATCCGGAACACATCAAAAGCTGTTTGAAAAGCTGTGGTGACTGCGGGAGTGCATAAAAATGTCCCTGATGCACACGGCTTGGTACAAGATAATCTCTTGCTCCTTCCGGTGTACTCTTGATCAGGATCGGAGTCTCAATCTCCATAAATCCTTCTTCTGCGAGAAACTGACGGGTTAATGTCGCAACTTTGCTTCGCATCATCAGGTTCCTCTGCATATCCGGTCTTCTCAGATCCAGATATCTGTATTTCAGACGAATCTCTTCTTTTGTCTTTGAATTTTCTTCAATCTGGAACGGTGGTGTCTCAGACTCGGAAAGTACACGTAATTCTTCCGGAATGATCTCAATCTCTCCGGTTGCCAGATTTTTATTAACTGCGCCGGAACGTTTTTCCACTTTACCTACAACAGCTACTACATATTCCGAACGAAGCTTCGCGGCCTTTTCGATCAGCGCTGCATCCGTCTTGCCTTCTTCGCATACAACCTGAATGATTCCGGAACGGTCTCTGACGTCAATAAATACGAGACCTCCTTTGTTACGGTTTTTCTGTACCCAGCCCATGATTGTCACAATTTCACCTGCATTCGCTGCAGATAACTCGGCACATCTATGAGTTCTTTTTAATCCCTGCATTGATTCTGCCATGATCCTTCTCCTTTTCTTCTCTATATTCTACAGACGGTCTGCGTAGCAGTCTACAATATCTGCATAGCCTTCCCCTGTAAGTTGTTCTTTCTGGAACTTCTTGTTTTTCTTCATATTGACGATCAGTACCTGTTTTCCTTCTTCTCTGTCTTTTTTCGCCATTGCAAGTACTTTTAACATACTTTCTTTTGGAAGCTTCTTCTCCAGAAGGTATGCCTTTTTCTCTTTTGCTGCCGGAACTTTGTAGCCATTTTCCAGAAGCAGCATAACGATTCTCTCAAATCCGATAGAGAATCCGCATGCCGGCGTATCCTGTCCGGTAAATTTACCGATCATCCTATCGTATCTTCCGCCACCTGCTACGGAACCTCCGAAGTCATCCATTGTTACTTCAAAGATTGTTCCTGTATAATAAGACTGTCCACGCACCAGTGTAGGTGTAAATTTCAGATTAAATTCGCACTCTTTTGCCTCTTCCACACTTGACATGATCAGTTCCATACTCTGTGCAGTCTCCTCCGGCAGATATTCTCCTAACTTTTCTTTCAGATAATGGATTCCTGTTACATCTGCGCTTACTTCATCAAAAAGTTTCAGATATGTCTCTACGTTTTCTTTTGCATAGCCCATCTCGATCAGCTCATTTTCTACACCTTCTGCACCGATCTTGTCCATCTTATCTAAAATAATGAAAACTTCATCGTAATCTTCCTCTTTGAATCCGCTGTATGCAGCCATTGCTCTTAAAATTCCACGATCATTGATACAAACTGTAAAATTCTTGAAATCCAGCTTGCCAAGCATTGCTGTTGTCGCAAGGATCAACTCGATCTCTGCCAGTGCAGATGCTTCACCTAAAATATCAATATCACACTGCATAAACTGACGAAAACGTCCTTTCTGCGGACGGTCAGCTCTCCATACATTACCGATCTGCAGCGCCTTGAAAGGTGCCGGAAGTTCATTGGAATGGTTAGCATAATATCTTGCAAGCGGAACTGTCAGATCATAACGCAGACCTCCGTCTGCCAGATCATTTTCCTCTTTTGCCTGATCAATCTTTAACTTCTCGCCTCTCTTCATAATCTTGAAGATCAGCTTCTCATTATCTCCGCCCTGCTTGCTGCACAAATTTTCAATATGCTCTACACATGGTGTCTCCATTGACGTAAATCCAAAACTCTTGTAAGTCTTTTTAATAAGACCGATCAGATAATCACGGATCTCCATCTCTGCAGGAAGGATGTCCTTCATGCCGGTAACCGGTTTCTTCTTTAATGCCATAGCCATTCTCCTTTTCGTTCTATCATTTCATCAATCCTCTGGATATACGCGTCGATTGCTTTTACATTCTCCAGCCGAATCAGATTTGTTTCTTTTTTCTTTTTGCTGCCCTGTACCGGCACCGGGTTCTTTAATACGATCTTCGTCGATGCGCCTGCACCTGCAGCGATAATGGATTGTTTTTCTTCCATAATAAGTATATTGTAAATTCCGGCTTTGTCAACCTCTGCATAACCAACATTCTCAAAATTTCCTGCAATATTTTTCTGACGGTACAGATAATACGGCTTTAACCCCATCTCTTCTGCACATTCAGCCGCATCCTCTACCATCCCGGAAATCTCAGAATGCAGATCCATCGTTCTGCCCTCCTGCCCGAATTTTGCTGCCCGTTTAATCGCCAGTGCATGCACCGTCAGACTGTCAGGGGCGAGTGCTTTGATTCTTCTCAATGTATCCTGCATATCCGCCCTTGTCTCACCCGGAAGTCCTGCGATCAGATCCATATTGATGTTATCAAATCCAAGCTCTCGTGCCATGTGAAAAATGCGTTCTACATCTTCAACGGTATGCTTTCTTCCGACCAGATCCAGTGTCTTCTGCTGCATCGTCTGTGGATTGACAGAAATTCTCGTCACCGGATATCTGCGGATCACTTCCAGCTTTTCTCTCGTAATGCTGTCCGGTCTGCCTGCCTCCACTGTAAACTCTTTCAGTTCAGACAGATCAAAACAGTTCCGGATTGTTCCGAGAAGGCGATCTAACTGTCCCGCCTCCAGTGTCGTCGGAGTTCCTCCACCGACATACACTGTATCCGGTTTCCGCTCTCCCGCCATCCTGCCAAGTGCTTTCAGTTCCTTGATCAGTGCATCCAGATAGGCATCTATCTTATCTTTCCACTCGCCGACCGGAGAAGAACTGAAAGAACAGTAGGAACAGATACTCGGACAAAACGGAATCCCGACATAAAGGCTGAATCCTTCGCTGGCATTCAGCTTTCCAAGCTGCTCCTTTTCCCTGCACGCAATCTCATAAGCAAGTTCTGCCTTTTCTTTCGTAACACAGTATTCTTCCTCCAGGAACTTCCTGATCTGTACCTGATCCAGTCCGGCTTCCAGTTTCTGCATCACAAGTTTCGTCGGTCTGACTCCCGTAAGCATCCCCCACGCCAGTTCCCTGTCGCATTTCTTTGAAAGAAAGCGGTAAACCTCCCGGGTCACCTCCCTCTTTTCTGTCTGTTCTTCCTCAGGAGTCATTTTTCTGTCTGTCCCCGTCAGACTTCTCTCTACAAGGGAAAAGCAAGCTCCTCCCGGTAACTGCATCCATACCAGCGGCTCTTGCTCTTCATCAACAGTCTGCACGATCTCCTCCTCAGGAAAAAAAGCTTTCGTGACATGATATACATTATAGGTAAATTTATTTTTCTTATTTTTTATCTCTATCATTCTTTTCCTGTTCCGTTATTTCTTTTAGATAAAAGGATTAATCTCCTTTTCATAGCCAATCGTAGACTCATCCATATGCCCCGGATACAGCTTTGTCTCATCCGGCAGGATCATCAGTTTTTCTCTGATAGAATGTGCCAGATCCCGGCTGCTTCCTGTAGGAAGATCTGTCCTTCCGATCGAACCACAGAACAAAGTATCTCCACAGAACAGTGCTTCCTCTTCCGGAAGATAATAGCAGCATCCACCTACTGTATGTCCCGGTGTATGAATCACGTGAATTTCTGTTCCTGCACATTCAACTGTCTGTCCGTCTTCCAATGCTTTTGCTCCTGTATATGCACAATGATATCCGTACATAGATGAAGCATTCAGTCTGTCATCTGCCAGTAACGGCTGTTCCTCTCTGCCGACATAAACCGGAACATCAAATGCTTTCAGAAAATCTTCTATTCCCATAATATGGTCAAAATGTCCATGGGTCAGGAACAGTGCCTTCATCTGATATCCCTGCTCCCTGATATGATCCACATACTCCTGAGGACAATATGCCATATCAACTGCAAAGCACTCCTTTGTATCCTCATTTACTACCACATAACAGTTCGTTTCAATCGGTCCAAGTACAAATCTCTCAATTTTCATATTTTTCCCCTCTGATCTGTTCAGGCTGTCTGACATTCTTATCAGCCTGTCGTTCTTTCTATATCAATGACATTTTCAATCTGCCTTAACTTTTTAATTACCCGGTTCAGCTCCTCACGTCCATGGACGATAAAGCCCATATCCATCGTTGCGGTTCCTTTTTTACTCGTTCTCGTATTCATGGACTTTACATCGATCTTTTCTTCCGTAAATACTTTTGTGATATCCAGAAGAAGTCCTCTTCTGTCGTCTGCATAAAGCTTCAGCTCTGCAAGATACTGCCCTCCCTCTTCCGTATCACCCGGATCTTCCCATTCGGCAGTGATCAGACGGGATCTCTCTGCCGCAGACAGATTGATCACATTGACGCAGTCTGTCCTATGGATAGACATACCTCTTCCTCTCGTAACAAAACCGACGATCTCATCTCCCGGAACCGGATTGCAGCACTTGGAAAAACGCACTGCCATATCATTGATTCCCTTGACAACAATTCCGCTCTTGGATCTGGCAATATGCACTTTCTGCTTATTTGCCTCAGAAATCTTCTCCAGGATATTTTCATCCGTGATCTCTTTCTTATGATCCTTTTCATATTCTTCCAGCAGACGGTTTACAACCTGACCTTCCTTCAGTCCGCCATGTCCGATTGCTGCAAGCACCGCATCCCAGTCACGGAACCCATATTTCCGCTGAACGATCTGCTCGTATTTCGGCTTCAGTATATTGACAAGATCTATAGATTTACTGCGGCAGTAATTGCCGATCAGTTCCTTTCCACGGATAATATTATCTTCTTTAAATTCTCTTTTAAACCACTGGTTGATCTTATTCTTCGCCTGCGTACTTTTTACAATATTCAGCCAGTCTCTGCTTGGTCCTTTGGAATTCTGGGACGTCAGGATTTCGATCCTGTCACCATTCTGGATCTTATAATCAATATTTACAAGCCGTCCATTCACTCTCGCACCGATCATTTTATTACCGACAGCACTGTGGATCGCATAAGCAAAATCCACCGGTGTGGAACCATTCGGCAGATTCTTGACATCTCCGTTTGGTGTAAAGCAGTAAACATCCTCCTGGAAGAGATCCAGATCCCCTTTCAGCAGACTTAAGAACTCCCGGTTATCCGACATATCTCTCTGCCACTCCAGGATCTGACGCAGCCAGTTCAGCTTCTCTTCCTGGGAATTCAGGCCCTTGGCATTACTTCCTCCGGTTTCTTTGTATTTCCAGTGTGCCGCAATACCATATTCTGCTGTCTTATGCATCTCCTCTGTCCGGATCTGGATTTCAAACGGCTGTCCTGCCGGTCCCATCAGTGTCGTATGAAGAGACTGGTACATATTTGCCTTTGGCATGGCGATATAGTCCTTGAATCTTCCCGGAATCGGAGTATACATCTCATGGATCACTCCCAGTGCGGCATAACAGTCCTTCACTGAGTCCACAATGATCCGCACAGCGAACAGATCATACACCTGATCCAACGTCTTATTCTGGTTCACCATCTTCTTATAAATACTGAAGAAATGCTTCACTCTTCCATAAACCTTGGCTTTGATCGATGCATTTTCCATATGCTTTGAAACTTCCGCAACGATCTGCTGCACAAATTCTTCACGCTCTGTCTTGCGGGCATTCAGATCCTTTACCAGTTGATAGTATACTTCCGGCTGATAATATTTTAAAGAAAGGTCATCCAACTCCGTCTTGATCTTGGAAATACCGAGTCTCTGTGCAATCGGTGCATAGATATCCATCGTCTCACGGGCCTTTTCTTTCTGCTTCGCCTCGGTCATAAATTCCAGAGTCCGCATATTATGAAGACGGTCTGCCAGCTTGATGATAATCACACGGATATCCTTTGCCATTGCCAGGAACATCTTTCTTAAGTTCTCTGCCTGTACTTCCAGTTTATCCTGTGAATAACTCAACTGCCCTAACTTCGTGACTCCGTCTACGAGCAATGCGACCTCTTCCCCAAACTCACGCGTAATATCATCCAGCGTCATCTCCGTGTCTTCCACTACGTCATGCAGCATACCGGCAACGATCGTCTCTTTATCCATCTCCAGTTCAGCAAGAATGATCCCGACCCACAAAGGATGGATAATATATGGCTCTCCTGACTTGCGTACCTGATCTTTATGAGCTTTTTTTCCGATACGGTATGCCTTTTCGATCATTGTAATATCCGCTGACGGATGATACTTACGAACCCGGGCAATCAGTGCCTGGTACAACTGTTCCGGATCCTGGTAATCTTCCGGTGCTTTCACCGCATGTCCATCCACCATTTCAAGATTTTTATTCAGCTCTTCATACTCCAGAGTGCCTGCCATATCGACTTCCCCTTTCACTCATCCTTTGTATCTGAATCTGTACACCAGATTATCTGCTTTTGGGTACATTTCAACTTAATATCATTAAGTATAACACCATTTTCCCCATTTTCAAACAACAACTTCCAACTGTTGTTCAATTTGAGCATATTGCACGTGAAATTCCGATAATTCACTCTTTCATTACTGATAATTTACAATTTCAAGCTGAATACTTCTTTTTCCCATATATTCGTTGATCTTCGGGTAAAAAGTCAGAGGCATTACTTTTCTTTGTTCCATCACTTTCAGGCAGTCTTCTACATCTCCGAAATAAATCCCATCCATCTGCATGCCTCGTTCATTTCTCAGCCTGCACTTTAATACATTCCGGTTCTTTCCAAAGATCCTCGGATCGATCACACTGAGATTTCTTTCCGCAAATTTAGGCTTTTCATTTCCCATGCCAAAAGGCTCTAATTTTTTCAGTTCTGCGACCAGGTTCTCATCAATATATTCAAACGGAAGGCATAAATCAATCGATACCCGCTCCTGCATATCCTCCTCTGTCAGTTGTGCCAGTTCATTGATCTTCTTTCTGAATAATCCAATCTTTTCCTCAGGCAGAGAAAGACCGGCTGCCAGTTTATGTCCGCCGAACCGGGTGAACAGTTCCGCACACCGGTTCATCTCTGCAAACATATCATATGCTTCAATGGAACGTCCTGATCCTTTTGCTCCATTTTCTGTCTTTGTCAATACGAAAGTCGGACGATAATAACGTTCTTTCAGTCTTCCCGCAATGATCCCGGCAATACTTTCATGGCAGTCCGGCAGATAGACAACCAGGACACGGTCTTCCTTCAGAGCGGAAGTTTCAATCATTTCAACTGCCCGTTCCACACCTTTTTCTGTCATTTCCTTCCGGCTTTCATTGAGTGCTTTCAGATCTTCTGCCATCATCACTGCTTCTCTGCGTCCCGGTGCATTGAGCAGTTCCAATGCTCTTTTTGCCGTATCAAGTCTCCCACAAGCATTGATACATGGACCGATGACAAAACCTATATGATAGGTATTCAGATTTTCCACATCGATTCCAGTACATTCAAACAATGCCTTCAGCCCTTCATTTTTCGTCTTTTTCAGCATTTCCAGACCCGTCCTGACAAAAATCCTGTTCTCTCCTGTCAGATTTACCACATCGCCGATCGTAGCGATCGCGACATTCTCGATCAAATATTCTGCTTTTGCCGGATCCATCTCCAGTTCCTCCAGCAATACCCGCACCAGTTTATAGGCAACCCCTGCTCCGCAAAGCTCTTTATATGGATAATTACAGTCTTTCTGATGTGGATCGATCACCGCATCTGCTGCGGGGATCTGATAAATGCGAACACCATTTTCTTCTTTAAATTTCACTTCATGATGATCCGTCACGATCACCGTCATTCCTTTTTCTTTTCCATATGCAATCTCCTCAATTGCCGCGATTCCATTATCACAGGTGAGGATCGTATCAACCCCATCCCGGTATGCACGGTCAACTAATGCCCGGTTCAGACCATAGCCATCTTTGATCCTGTGCGGAATATCTGTATCCACATCCGCACCTGCCAGTTCCAGTCCTTTCTGCAAAATATAAGTAGAATTCACCCCATCAATATCATAATCACCTATGATGCGGATTTTTTTCTCTTCTGCAATCTTCTCTTTCAAAATCGAAACCGCACATTCCATATCTTTCATCAGCCGTCCGTCATAAAGATCTCCTGGTGTGCCATTCAGATACAGATTGATTTCCTCATCTGTCCTGACTTCCCGGTTTCTCATGATCCTTGCGATTACCGTGGAAACTCCATATTTCCTGGCAATTCCGTTGAAATCTGCTTTTTTCATATTGATAAACCACTTTGCCATCTGTCATTTTCTCCTGTTCTTTACTTAAACGAACAGAAGCCCGTCCGACTTTACTGCCGGAACAGGCTTCCTGTGAATCTCTGCCATAAAGCAGGCTGAAACTTCAATGCTTATTTATTTTTCTTTTTCTTATCTTTAAAGGATTTTTTCTTTCCTTTTTTCTTGCCGCTCTTTGCAGTATTTCCATCAGCCGGAGCTTCGGAACTATCTACCTGTTCAGCCTTCTTTGTATCAGCAATGGCTTTTGTTCCGTTAGAAACTGTGGCAGCCTTTGTGCCGATCTTCGTCTTCATTACATACCAGAGTGCACCGGTAATGCATACAGATGTATAAGCACCACATACGATACCTACCATCAGAGGTGCTGCAAATTCTTTGATGGAGCTGACACCAAGGATATAAAGTACAACAACCATGATAAATGTCGTAATATTGGTATAGATTGTTCTTGTCAGTGTCTGCGTAATGCAGCGGTTTACAAGATCCTTCAGATCTTCTGCCTTGGACTTCGTCTTCAGCTCTTCTCTGATACGGTCAAAGATAACGATCGTACCATTGATAGAATATCCTACGATTGTAAGCATAACCGCAATGAATGTATTTCCGACAGATACTCTTGCGATCACATAGAATCCAAGAACTACCAGTACGTCATGTACCAGTGCAATGACAGCACTTGTCGCAAACCGGATATCCTTGAAACGGAACCAGATATAAAGCAGCATACAGATCGTAGCAATGATCACAGCAATGACTGCATCCACACGCATCTCAGAACTTACTGTGGAACTGATATTTTCAGTTGCAATATCTTTTGTCTCAACGCCATAATTCTCATTCAGATAAGAGGCGAGAGCCTCTCTCTTTGTCAGATCCAGCGTCTGCGTCTTAAATACAACCTGGTTCGTTCCCTTTACCGTCTGAACCTGGATATTCTTATCTCCGGTGATCTCTTCCATACTCGGGATCATATTTTTATCGATCTCATCAAGAGTATATTCTTTGTCAAATGTAACATTCGTGGATGTTCCTCCGACAAAGTCAAGGCTGTAGTTCATTGCCCCGATTCCCCTTGCATGGTTCACGCCCATCATGACCGGTCCGCACAGGCAGAGGATGATTGACAGAACAAAGAAGATTTTTTTCTTTCCAAGGAAGTCAAATGGTTTACGTTCTTTCAGATGTCTTCCGTAAGCTTTTACATTATGGATACCAGCTCCGTAGAAAGAGAAAATGATCAGTCTCGTGATCACCAGTGCTGTAAACATGGAGATTACGATACCAAGTGCCAGTGTCTGTGCAAATCCCTTGACAGATCCACTTCCGCGAAGCCACAGCACACCTGCTGCGATCAGCGTTGTCACATTTCCATCAATGATGGCTGACATTGCTTTATGGAAACCAGATTGCAATGCTGCATGAACAGACTTGCCGGCTGTAAGTTCTTCTTTCACACGTGCGAAAATAATTACGTTCGCATCCACCGCCATACCAATACCAAGGATGATACCGGCAATACCAGGCAATGTCAGTGTAATATCAAATGCATTCAGGAAAAGCAGTGTGATCTCTGTATAAAGCAACAGTGCCATACTGGCTGCAAGTCCCGGAAGAAGATATACCCAGCACATGAAAATACATACCAGTGCAAGACCAATTGCACCGGCGATCAGGCTTGTGCTTACTGCTTCCTGACCAAGCTGTGCTCCTACTACTTCTGAACTCAGCTCTTCCAGTTCTACATTCAGGCCACCGATACGGATCGTAGACGCAATATTATCCGCCTCTTCATAAGTCATAGAACCCGTGATCTGTGCTTTTCCATTCTCAATTACCGTATTAACTTTCGGCACACTGATCAGTTCGCCATCATAATAGATTGCAATCGTATCATTGCTGTTACTAACAGCTTCCTGGGTTGCCTCTTTGAACTTTTCAGCACCTTCTGTTGTCAGTTCCAGATCCACACCGTACTCTTTACTTCCAGTCGTGGAATCAGAGATCTGTCCGGCAGAAGCAGTCTTTACTTCTGATCCGCTCAGTACGATTGAGTCGCTTTCTTTGAGTTCGTCAATTGTCTTATTCAGCACATAACCCGAAGAACCAAGCGTATAGTTCTCTTCACCGGCACTGTTCTTATGCTTGATAAAGTAAAGTGAACCCGGCTGTCCCAGTTCTTCCAGGATCGCATTTGCATCATTTACTCCAGGGATCTCAATACTGATACGGTTATCTCCTACCTGATAAGCCTGAGCCTCTGTACTGTACTGTTCTACACGCTTCTGCAGCTTGTATACAGTATCATCCATGTCCTTCTGGGACGGATTGTCTCCCTTAACCTGATAAGTGATACTTACACCACCTTCAAGATCAAGGCCGAGATTGATGTTCTTCGCAGCTCCTGTTCCTTTCAGGTCAACACCATACATACAGGATACTCCAAAGAGTACCGTTACGGCAATGACGAGGAACAGGCTGAGAAAACTTTTACCTTTTTTCATCTCTCATTTTCCTTTCTTACTTGTCTGCCAACGCAGCTTTTATCATGATCGCACATTCCACACGCTTTCTTTCCATCTCGCAGCTCACTTCATATGTATCATTGATGGTATGGTGGAACTTGTAAGAATTTGCCATACAGCCACCACTGCAGTAAAACCTTGCAAAGCAGGTCTTACAGCTCTCTTTCGAGTAAACGCTGCATCCGCGAAATTCTTCCGCAATCTCCGGTTTCACAATGCCCTCATCGACATTTCCCATGAGGAACTCTTCCTGACCTACAAACTGATGACACGGATACAGATCTCCCCACGGTGTCACAGCCAGGTATTCGGTTCCGGATCCACATCCGGAAAGACGCTTCGACACACACGGACCTCCTTCAAGGTCGATCATAAAGTGGAAGAAATTGAATCCTCTTCCGCTCTTTTCCCTGTCGATGATCATCTTTGCCAGTCTGTCATATTCTTCAAAGATCTGTGGAAGATCTTCTTTCTGGATTGCATATGGATCTGTATCTTCCCCGACAACCGGCTCAATCGATACCTGCTCAAATCCAAGATCTGCAAAATGCTCCACATCTTTTGAAAAATCAAGATTATTTCTTGTAAATGTACCACGTATATAATATTTCTGCTGATTCCGGCTATCTGCCAGTTTCCGGAACTTCGGAACGATCAGATCATAACTTCCCTTTCCATTCCTGAACGGACGCATCCGGTCATTGACTTCCTTTCGTCCATCAAGACTCAGCACTACATTATCCATCTCACGGTTCACGAACTCCTGTACTTCCTCATTCAGAAGTACACCATTGGTTGTCAGTGTAAAACGGAAATGCTTATCATACTGCTTCTCCAGCTCTCTTCCATAAGCAACCAGTTCCTTGACAACCTTCCAGTTCATCAGAGGTTCACCGCCAAAGAAATCTACTTCAAGATTTCTTCTGCTTCCTGAATTTGCCACCAGGAAATCCAGTGCTTTCTTTCCCACTTCATAGGACATCAAAGCACGTCTTCCGTGGTACTCTCCTTCTTCTGCAAAGCAGTACTGACAGGCAAGGTTGCAGTCATGTGCGATATGCAGACATAACGCCTTGACTACGGTTTTTCTCTGCTTGACAATACCGATTAAATTTTCATAAATATCCTTTGTAAAGAGTCTTCCCTGCTCTGTCAGCTCTGTCACCGCATCCAGAATATCCTTCAGGTCTTCCTCCGTATATCTGTCCCCGAGCTTTTCTTTCAACACCGTTTCCGTCTCCGGTGCCTTCAGCGTCTCCGGTGTATGCTCTGCGTTCATTTCATTCAGGACTGCGATCACATCATAAGCTTCCTGATCCACTACATGAACTGCACCACTGTTCACATCAAGAACGATATTATATCCATTATTCTGATACTGATGTATCACACCAATACCTCACTTTCTGTATTTTATAACTTTCCCTTAAGACAAGCATAAGGCAGCGACTCTCATCGCTGCCCTCCCTTCAAGATTCCGGGTCAATGCCGCATTATTTTCTGTTCTCGCAAGTCTGGTTTCCTACTGTACAGGATGTCTTGCATGCTGACTGACAGGATGTCTGGCACTCACCGCATCCGCCTTTTTTTACTGTATGATTCAGTGTCTGAGTATTCAGCGTCTTAATATGCTTCATTTCTATTCCTCCTCTATCGAACATATTGCTTTTGCTATTATAGCATAAGGCGGTGCTTTTTTAAAGAGTTTTTTCCTCTTTTACAGAATCAGGAACATTTTCAATTTAGCTTTTACAGAATCACTCAGCAATCAGGAAACCATTCCTCCCAGCATTCCTCCACCTGCACATAAAAGAAGTGTTGTAAGAAGGCTTCCCATTTCAGCCTGCAGTGAATGATAGATTCCAAAAGAGATCAGCATCAGCAGCCCCCAGTACAGCACTCCTGTCAGAAGTCCCCACAGGAATTTATGCGTCATGGAAAGTTTCCCCATTACAAATCCTCCTGAAAACGTTGCGATTACGTAGATCAGGATCACTCCAATATTTACCTTCTGTTCACTCAGCCCCATCTTATAAAGCAGAAGCGTCAGGATAAGTAAAAAGATGCCGGTAACAACATACGCAATAAGCAACGATTTCACCATATCTGACGCCGTCTTTTTCAACTGAAACTGATTCTCATTTTTCCTGTCCATCTGTCTCCTCCCGGGTTTCTCATAAACTACAGTACTCTCTCCAACTGCTATAGTTTATGAGCTGATCCCCGAAATTATGACATCGGATCATCTTATCCCATCTGCCTTCCCAGAAAATCTGCTGCCCCCTGAGCCATTTTCTCATCCAGCTCAGGATTTTTCTTTTCTTCTTTTTCCAGAAGCAGCACAGCCCCTGTCACATCGCCTCCACTGATGATGGGGCAGATTGTCTCCAGGCAGAACTCTCCCATCCCCTGTACCGCCTGAACATAGTGCTTCTCTCCTATTTTCGCAGTACGTTGCTTTCGCTCCTGTATCATATGCTCCAGTTCTTCACTGATATACTGCCCTTTCAGCTCTCTGCTCCCTGCCCCCGACGCTGCAACCACCTGATCCAGATCGGTAATGCAGACGGTACAACCCAGTGTTCTTGCAATACTCTCTGCTAAAATAGCTGCATTCGCCCCCAGTTCTCCCACCGGGGAATACTTTTTTAAAATAATCTTTCCTTCTCTGTCTGTAAAAATTTCAAGCGGATCGCCTTCCCTGATCCTCAGTGTCTTTCTGATTTCTTTTGGCACGACAACCCGTCCAAGATCGTCGATCCGCCTGACTATCCCTGTCGCTTTCACAAATATTTTCCTCCAATTCCATACCTCGGCATGAATCTTTCCACGCTTTTGCTATATATTAGTTTTGGAGTTAGTATGTGGAAATCATGGGGGATTATACAAGAATATTTCCCTTTTCTATATTCTCCCGGAGCAGTTGATTGATCACTTCATATAATCTCACTGATCCCTTCTGTGTCTTACTCTGTCTGCCGTATACCTGCTCTGCCGTCACTTGATGCTCTCGCCAGTCCGCACCACCATTACTGTTATTTAAAAGCAGAGGCTGAAGATTATCCATTGCATGTGCAAATTTTGATTCCGCACTTTCATACGCTTCAAACTCATCAAATAATGCAATCATCTCTTCTTTCTGTTCCGATGGAAGAAGTGAGAAGATTCTTTCCTTTGCAGTATCTTCTCTTGCTTTCTGCGTCTTCAGATTTTCAGCATCATACGCATAAGTATCACCTGCATCAATCTCCACAATATCATGGATCAGGCACATCAGCATCACCCTTGCAATATCTATCTCTTCATTTGAATATTCTCTTAACAGATATGCCATGATTGCCATATGCCATGCATGCTCTGCATCATTTTCATTTCTTCCGTGTCCTGAAAGATGCGTCTGACGGAAAATATTTTTTTCCTTATCAATCTCCAGTACAAACTCTAACTGCTGCTTTAATCTTTCATCTGTCATGTTCGGTCTCCTCCATGTGCATTGATTTAATCTGACTTTTCTGATTTCTTCATTATATCACAAAAAGAAAAGTCTGCCAGATTTTCATCCGATCTTCCCAGGAAGCCGGAATATCAGTCTTCAGATAGGTGAGGATGTCCGCCGTTGTTGTATAATGCCCGGCATCCGTGTTTTGCCAAAGGTATTTCAATATGTGTAACAGTCTGCTCTTGGATTCTGCCATAGCGTCACTCCTGTTGTTTTTTGCGGAAGCCCTTATTTCTTTGAGCTTCTTTTCAGCTCGTATGTCCCGCCGACCGTGCCCTCGTCACCGATCAAGGTAAGGGGATTTCCGTCAACGGTAAATTCATATTCGGAATCCCGCACCGACTCGTTGGCGTAATCGATCATGAGCTTGTTGCCGTCGATGGTATAGGTGAAATCGTAGGATATGGAGGGCAGCTCCATTGCACCGCTTCCGCTGCCGTCAAAGGAATAGGTGGTCGTTCCGTCGAACTCCCATGTGCCTGCAAGTGCGTCCGTGCCGCCGGAGCAGCCTTTTGCCAGCAGTATAATGCCAACGATGATTACCGCCAGTGCGGCGATCGCACCGCAAAGCACCATACGGCGCTGCGTCTGTTTTTTCTTCCTTTTTCTGATTCTCTCTACCGTTCGATCTGACTCGTTCGGGAATCGTCCCGGCGGTTGCTGCCTGACGGGGCGGTTCGATTGATAATCCTGCATCATGTGGTTCTTCTCCATTCCAAGCGAAAGGGCGATGACGGCAATGTCCGTCACCACCCTTTGCTCAAAGGTTCGCAGCTGATTTATTCAGCGTTTTCTTTCTTCTTTTTGCTGTAAGCGGTGATGCCGATCACTGCGCCGCCGCTGATAAACAGCAGTGCGATCCAGAGGATCATATTGCTGTTGTCACCGGTCTGCGGAGAATCCGGACCAGTCGGCTTGCCCGGCTCAGTCGGTGTTCCGGTAGCCGGAATCTCAACTGCCGCCTTCTTGTAGCCGCAAACCTTGCACTCCTCATGCTTGGAGCCCTTTTGGGTTGCGGTCGCTTCCTTATCAACAACCCACTTGAAGTCGTGTGCCGCCTTATCGGCCTTATCTCCGCAGGAGCACTCATGCCAGTGGTTGTCGGCATCGTACTTCCAGTCGGAGCCGTAGCTGTGAGTATGCTCACCGCCGCCGGTTGCCGGGATAGTTTCGGTTGTCATCGTATAACCGCAGACGGTGCATTCCTTATGCTTTGAGCCGCTTGTGGTAGCTGTTGCCGGGGTGTCGATAATCCATTCGCCGGCGGTATGTGCCGCCTTATCGGCCTTATCTCCGCAGGAGCACTCATGCCAGTGGTTGTCGGCATCGTACTTCCAGTCGGAGCCGTAGCTGTGAGTATGCTCACCGCCGCCGGTTGCCGGGATAGTTTCGGTTGTCATCGTATAACCGCAGACGGTGCATTCCTTATGCTTTGAGCCGCTTGTGGTAGCTGTTGCCGGGGTGTCGATGATCCATTCACCGGCGGTATGTGCCGCCTTGCTGTCCTCGATGATCACGCCGCAGCCGACAACGGTGCACTCTTTCCAGTGATCGGTATGATCGGACTTCCAGTCGGAAACGCTATGACCTGTTGCCGCAAGGATTACGCTTGTCTTGTCGGTAATTTCGGATGCACCGGTTGCATCCTCAAACCACTTGTCACAGCCGTCGCAGGTGTAATATGCCGTGTTGCCTTTCTCCGTGCAAGTAGGAGCCTTTGCGGGAACGAGGGTCAGATTGTGCGTATGCGGTACGGTCTTGTCATATCCGCAGGTGTCGCAGATGTTATCGCTGCCGTAATCGTGAGCCGCCTCGTCCTTCTTTTCGTGGCAGCGAGAGCATTCTTTCCAATGATTGTCTGTGTCCTTGCTCCAATCGCTTGCCCATGCGTGCCCGAGCTGTGTACCGGCTGCCGTAAAGGTTTCTGTTGTGCTGATCTCTCCGCAGGAGCAGCTCTTGAAATATACTGCATCGTTGGTGCAGTCGGCAGCCGACTTGAGGGTTTCCGGCTTCTGAATTTCCTGATCGTAGGTATGGGTATGAGGAATTGCCTTGTATGTTACAATAACGGTTTTGTCTGCGTCCATCGTAACATTCAGGATATTGGAAAGTACGTCTGTTACAACGCCGTTCACAGTAACAAGGTCGATTTCATAGCCGTCATCAGGGGTAAAGGTAACCGTTTCGGTGGAACCTTCGGTCAGTCCTGTTTTGCTTGCGGAAATCGTTCCGTGACCGCCGTTTACCTGTGTTGTGAGGCTATAGGTGGTGACCGGTGCGTTCTTGTAGGTCGCTTTCACGCTGACTTCACTGTCAGGCATTATGAAAGTAGTGGTTTCACTGTTCGCATCTTCAAGAGTAGTGCTGCCGCTTTCTACTACCCACTTATCAAACACCTTACCGTCAGGAGCCGCATTTGCGGTCAGAGTAATGGTTGTTCCTTGCGCCGCTTTACTGATTTCGCTTCCTGCACCGATTGTCGCTTTGCCGTCCGTTACGATGATGGAATACTCTTTACTCTCCCAGATTGCATAGAAGGTAGTATCCGAGCTTACTTCATAGGTCGTGCCGGAAATAACCGAACCGTCGGCACTGGTTGACCAGCCCTTGAATTGCTTGCCTTCCGGTTCAGTAAAACCGCAGGCGGGCAGGGTGTAGCTGCCGGAAACGCCGGTGACATCTGCCATTGTGCCGCCGCCACCGTTGGCATTGAATCTGACGGTGTACTCGGCAGGCGGAGTCACGGTGCGGTCATAGCCGCAGGTGTCGCAGATCATATCCGCATCGTCGTCATAGCTATGTGCTTCCGTTACCCGGCCCTTGTCGGCGTATGGGCAATTTTCAGCGGCGCAGACGCGGTAATGGCCGGTTTCGCCATCGGCGGTCCAGTCGCCGTAGGTATGCTCATGTTGCGTACCGAAGCGCCCATAGGCGCAGACGTTGCAGAATTCATCCTGATCGTCATCATAGACGTGGGGCGCGCTGTCCATTTTTTCGCCCCAATACGGGCAGTCTTCGGCGGAGCAGATGCGATAGTGCCGTTCGGCATTATAGCGCCAGCCGTCAAAGGTGTGCGTATGGCTGAATTTGGTGGAGCGAACATAACCGCAGTCGTTGCAGTATGGATCCGTGTCATCATCATAGCTGTGGGCGGCTTTGTCCTTGATGCTGCCGGTCTTATCCGTGCAGTCTGCATCGGTACACTCGTGCCAGTGGCTGTTTATGTCCCAGCTCCAATCGCCGTAGACATGACCGCCGGAATGGTCCGGGGCAGCGGAACGCTCGTATTTGCAGACATTGCAGGTGGTGTCCGCGTCGTCGTCATAGACGTGGGCATCCCTGTTGATGATCCGACCGTTCTCCTCCGGGCAGTTCGGATCGGTGCATTCGCGCCAATGCTCCCGGCTGTCCCGGCTCCACTCGCCATAGAAATGGGTATGAGCCGGGGTGATGGAACGGTCGTAGCCGCAGACGCTGCAAATGTCGCCGCTGTAGGTGTGGCCGGACTTCCCGGTCTGGGCCTGGCAGCCGGGTTTGGTGCAGGTCTTCCAGTGTTCGGAACCGTCATAGTGCCATTCCCCGTAGGCGTGCTCGGTATGCCGGTAGCCGCAGACGGTGCAGTCGCCGTAGCTGTTGAAGGTATGGGCCGCTTTGTCCTTTTGAGAGCCGGATCGGTCTGTGCAGACCGGGTTGGTACACTCGCGCCAGTGGCTGGTCTCATCCCAACTGTTAAAGCCTTCCGAGTAGGTGTGGCCGCAGATGGTGCGGGTATAGCCGCAGGTGACGCATTCCGTGCCGGTCTCGCTGTCGTAAACATGCTCGGCATAGTCGGAAACAAATTTGCAATAGCCTGAGCTGACAAAGCACTGTTTCCAGTGATGGCTCCCGCTGGTCTTCCACTCGTCCGCGATATCATGCTCATGGGTCTCGTAGCTGTTGCAGGTCTGGCACCACCAATACTCCAGAACACCGTTTCTATACGAGGGGCTGAGGGTGTGCTTGCCGCGGGAAATGACCACATTGCAGCCGGGCTTTCTGCATTCCTTCCAGTGCTGTTCATCGTCGCAGAGATAGGTTCCGAAGTCATGCTGGCAGGTGATGGTACGGACGTAGCCGCAGGTCTCACAGGTGGCGTTGTCTTCGCCGAAGCTGTGGGCCTCGAGGTCCTCCGTAGCCGTGCAGCCGTCCTGCGCGCAGGCGTGCCAGTGACTGCTCTCGTCCGTGGACCAGACCTCCTCGAAGCTGTGCTCGTGGTCTGCCACACCGCAGCCGCGGCAGATGCCGTTTTCGTCATAGTCATGCACCGCGGTCACGAGGACGTTAAACTCGATATTCTTGGTGTAACGTTTCAGCGACCCCAACGCACCGCCGTGAATGGTTAGGTGATCCCGGATATCCTCCTCGTCGGGGACAAAGAAGGGGCTGCCCGCCTTGGGCTCCAGGTAGAATTCGGCGCAGTAGGTCTGGCCGCCGATGATGGTCCCCGTGAAGGTCTTTCCGTCAACCGTGCACCAGCAGGCATCAGTAGACTCCGGGTGCTGGCTGCGCAGCAGCCAGTAGGGGGCATCCTCCGGCGTTGTGACCACCGGGGGCGGCTCGGGGCTGTAGGTCTTTCTTTTTTCGACGACAGTGCCGCATTTCGGAGCCTCGACGGTCACATCGATGGAGCAGGTCCAGCTGCTGTCGTGGCCCGGCGCGGGAATCTCCGTGACATCGGTCTTTTCGTCGCAGCGGGTGCAGTGGCGGGACTTGCTGCCGTCGGTCTCGCAGGTGGGCTGGACATCGACGGTGAAGTCCTCCTCCCAGTCATGGCCCAGCGGGCCGCTGGTCACGGTTTCTACATGGGAGGGGTCTCGCTTACAGGTTTTTTTCACCAGACCGCCTTCAGTGCAGGTCGCCGAAACGGTCTCCGGTTCGCCCCAGTCGTGGCCCAGGGCGGGGGTGGATACCACGGTTTTGTAGGTGCAGCCCTCCCGCTGGCAGGTACTGATGATATGACCCGACGTGTCGCAGGTAGCGGTGTTGACTACTTTCAGATCATGGCCCAGAGCCGGAATTTCTTTCCGTTCCTCAATGACCCTACCGCAGATTGTGCAGGTCACGCCCTTGGTCAGGCCGGTTTCGGTGCAGGTGGCGGGGGTTTCCTCGACGGTATCCCAGCTGTAGGCGGCGCAATAATGATTGATGGTCAACTCGACCGTCAGATCCTCCCAGACGTTATCGATACGAAAGCGTTTGAGGTAATAATCGCTCGTTTCCTGCTGAACCTCTTTGTTTTTATTGTTGACGATCTTGTCAGGTGAGATGTACGGTTTATTTTTATAGCTGTAAGTAAAGGTGTCACCCGCATGGATCGTACTGGTCTCAGTGGAGCTGGCGCTGGTAAGCTCCTCGCCCGACTCAGGATCAAAGAATTTGGTGATGGTGGTGACCGTTACCTCCGGCAGAGGCTTGGGCTCTACGGCGTAGGTATAGACGGCAGAAGACGCCGAATTTGCCGCATTATCAAAGGATGCTTCCAGCCAGATCTTGCAATTATCCAGAGATGACAGCTTTGTTATGTTATTGCCAAATACGATATCGTCCAATTTGACATGGACGAACCCATATTCATCCGTAAGCTCAGAATCATTGCCGATGTCCTTGCACCAGTAGCGGGAGAAAGTGTGCTCGTTGTTGACATCCATATAGGAAGTCTGCACGACCAGCCAGACTCTGGGCTGACGAGGGCCTCCCAAACTGCTTTTGGCATAGATCTCGCCCTTCTCCCGGTTGACATATAGCTCACCTAAATTTTTACCATGCTGCTCTGCGTCCAGACGAAGCGTCATGGGGTAATTTATGCTTGTTTCATCAACGGAACCGGTCCGAACTTCACCCGCGCCGCTGCCGCTGCTGAGTTCTTCCTGAATCGGAACCATGGAGGCAAAGAGGACTTTATCCAGATCCAGATTTGTCGCCGGCAGCATAGCCGCCGTATCTCCCCAGACCACGTGGTCTGTCCCAAATTGGTCCGTATAGAAGTTGTGAACCACCTTTTTCCCGGTATAGATGCTGCTGTCAATGCTAACGCTATAGGCGGACACGTTTTGGTGGTCAAAGGCAGTGCGCGACCAGGCCGCGTTGCAATAATCGGCCTGAGTGCTCTGTACCTGAATGCTCTTTAGCCGAATCTGATCGTTAGAGCCAATATAAATCGTATCTTCCTCCGATGCATTGATGGCAGGGAGATACAGCTTATCTTTGAGCGTATAGACGCGGTTGTTGTTTCCGAGGTCTGTATTTTTGTAGGGCGTTTCGTTTAAAAGGGCTTTCTCAACACGGTTGAACAGTTTATTATCATAAGCAATGGTGTTTCTCAGGCGCCAACGCGAATAGCTTGCCGCATAATACGAGATATCAACCTCTGTCGGTGCGGCAGCGCCATCTGTATAGCTGCTTCCCCATGATGAATCATAATCGATTCTAGTTGCTCCCAGGACTCGCTGGAATACCTCTCTTTGTTCGAATCCGGAAGGATCTGTTAAGCTGGTTGCGGCAAACAACACCGTATTTCTTCCGTTCACTCCATTATCTTTCCCAAAGACATACCACTTTTGGTTACCGTTTCGCCCACGGCTGTTTTTGCCAAGGGTGATCACTGCGCCAGATTTGGTTTCCAGATCATCAACGGTTGCGTATCGTCCGCTTGATATCTCAACCGGACGGACTGTAAGGGTCATTGCATACGCTGTCATCGGCAACAGTGTCAGCACCATACAGCACATGAGCAGGATGCTGAGCAGTCGTTTCTTCATGTTGATTCCTCCTTATCTTCCGCATCCTCCATGCGGATCGTTTTTTTCTTTTTGCATCGGATGCAGATCATGGTCACTGTCACCCCTACCGCAAAGGCGGCGATGCCGACCACAATGTATGCGCTTGCGCCTCCTCGCAGCAGCACAGAGCCATAACTGTCCGCCACGGTGGGGACGCCGCCTGACTGTACCTTCCGCAAAAGAATACCGATCTCGGCAAAGAGAAGCAGACTGCACACGCTTAAGGTGGAAAGCACGCGCCTTTCGTGCCGCTTCCTGTATTGCCTCGTCCGTCGCCGGATCTCCCGAACCCGGCGCTCCGTTCTGCCGGTCATTGTCAATGCCTCCTTTCGCTTTTTGTTTCCAGGGTCAATCAACGACCCTCTACTTCTTAAAAGACATGAAATCCAAAATCCTTCCACCCAAAATCGAAAAAAATTCAAAAAAATTGAGCCGCCCCGAATTTGGGACGGCTCTGTGCACGAAATCTGTACTTATTCAAAGGAAATGTTCCCTCTTGGCAGCAGCTGCTTTGCTGCGTATAGGCAGAGGAGGAGTAGCGACGGAAAGAGGTATCCCGCCGTTTTCCACACACCGTCCGCTGTGATGAGCAGATTATAGATGGCGTGGAAGCCGATGCAGGCGCCCAGAATGCCCACAGCGCCGGTCGCTGCCAGCCAACGGCGGCGAAAGACATAAGAAACACCGAAGCCGGAAAGAACGCCGCAGAGAAGATGCAGTGCTCCGGCGGAGATCCCACGGATCAGCAGAAAATTGAAATTGGCCGCGCCGTTTTCCGTCAGGTAGCAGACATTTTCAAAGGTAGCAAAACCAACGGCGATGGCGATGGCTGCCGCAGGCATCTCTTTCGGCTCCGGCTCAAAAATCAGATAGAAAAACAGCAGTGGCAGCAGTTTCATGACTTCTTCACATACGGGTGTGATCTCGATAGCGGCAACGGTGCCATCCACTCCATATTGCCCCATGAAGAAGCTGTTGACATAGGCGCTGAGCAGGCAAACGGCCATACCGACGGTCAAAAACAGCGCATAGCGCCGAACGCGCCCCTTCATGAAAAACAGGGATAAGATCAGCGGGAGCGCAAGGCAGAGGAAAATGTTTTCAATATAGGTCAAGCTCGCTTCACCTCCCGCAGTGTCAGGGGCAGCAGCGCCGCCATGGATAACGTCAGCGCAAGGTCTACAGCGTAGTAGAGCTGAAAGCGTGTGTAGTCGTGCGTGTAATTAGAAATCAAATATAACAACACCTGCAACATAACGCAGATGATCATAAAAAAGTCTCTTTTTCGGTACAAGCTGCCGTTTTGTATATGAGATACCGAGAGATACATGATCGCACCCGCCGTGAGCGAAAACAGTGCGGAAATAAGATAAGACGGGCCGAAATCGTGGTCGAGAAAAGCAACCGCCGCAATGACCGCCGCGGTGGCTCCGGCAGGGAGCGAAAAGCGGCACTTCATCCCCTCCGTTCGCAAAATCTGTGCGGACAGGTAGAAAAGCCACGCAGCCAGCCATGAGATCTCCGCCACATAAAATACTTGCGGCCAGATACCGATGATGACCAGATACAGCACATAGTATATTGTTCCCATGGCGAAGCAGGCATAGGCGAGGGACAGGATCAAAAGATCACGGCTCCTGCGCCGCAGAGCAAAAATGCCTGCGGCAGCGGCGGCACAAAGGAGCACCACGATCTGAAAGAAGTTGTCAATGAGTTCAAAGCTCTCCATCTCCGGCATCCTCCTGCTTCTGTCGTTCATATCTCCGATGCAGACGGTACAAAAGAACCGTCACGCAAACCCCAAGAAGAAACGCCAGCAGCCCCATTATGATATAACCCAGTGCAGCATGACTTCCGAGCAGACTTGCCGTCCCCGAAGGGTGGGCAATCCCGCCGTCCGCTGTGTTTCTCATCAATCCCGGCATAAGCGCGCCGATGCCGATCACCAAAAACAGGCAGGCCGCCATGCACGCCGCATCCAGTCGGCGCTGTCTTTTTATTCGACGCTCCTGTTTGATTTCCGCTGTCCGCCTGTGGATCAGGCGGGCACGCTCCTTACTTGTCCGCATAAGTAAATCCCTCCTGCTCCAAAATTACTTTCAGGCTTTGTTTTCCACGGTAGACCAGTTTTGTGATCTGGCTCTCACTCTTGTTCATGACCGTTGCCGCGTTTCGGTAACTCATATCCTCAAAGTAGACCAGATAAAGAGCCTCCCGGTATTCCGCCTTTAATTTTTCGAGAGCGTCATAAAGCTGGCGGTCTCGTTCGCTGCGGAGCATAGCCGTCTCTGCAAGGGAGTCGCTCCGCGGCTCAAAGTCCAACTCATCCAAGCACAGAAACACAAGACGGTGTTTCTGCTTATGCCGAAGGGCAAGGTGACGAGCGATTTTGTAGAGATATGCCTTAAAACTGCCCTCACCCTCAATCGGCCGCTCCTTTGCGAAAAGCTGTGAAAAGGCCTCGATCATCAGATCCTCCGCCTCGTGAATGTCCTTTATGTATCCATTTATGTAAAGCGTCAGCGCATCGCCGTAGCGTTCCACCAGCAGGTCGGCAGCCTTCTCCTCGCCGTCCAGATACCGCCGGTACGCGGTTTTATCGGAGATCATATCCACCGCCTCCTTCCGTGGCTTTCCTGCGCGGGTCGGACGGCTTTTCCGCGTTTTCCGGGATCGCCCATGAACGCCCGAACCGGGACGCACCGGGGATCCGCCCCTCGGCGCAATACTGATTGACCCGCCGCTCCGATACGCCCCAACGGTAGGACGCCTCCCGAATGGAGATATAGCCCTTGATCCCGTTCATACCGCACCTCCGCATGGATAATACTCAACACGATACATTATATACGAATATCCGAAGAAACACAAGGCATCCGGAGAAGTGTTCAGAGAAAAATTACGGATAGAAGCGGTATTTTTTGAAAGAATCCTCCGAAACTGGCCAAAACGCCCTGTTCGGATTGTAGTATTGATATGTACCCCCAATACTGGACACCCAGTATTGGGGGTATTGCTATTATGAAATTTCGGCAGAATAGCCAAGGATGCAAATTGTATAAAATGACGAAAGCCCCGAAACCGTTGCGGTTTCAGGGCTTTTTGTATGGTGGACGATAACGGACTCGAACCGCTGACCCTGCGCACGTCAAGCGCATGCTCTACCAGCTGAGCTAATCGTCCAAAGGACGAGACTTATTTTATCATATTCTATGGAAATGTCAAGTCCTTTTTTTTGGGATTTTTACACTGAGCAAAATAAGTGCGGCCAACACCAATATGATCCCCAACAGGGCAGAAAGCGTCGGGGTCTCGGAGAAGAACAAAAAGCCGAGAATGGTAGCTACCACCGGTTCCACAGACGCCATGATGGAGGCTGCGCCATTTTCCACATGGGCAAGCCCGGCGGTATAGAGCAGGTAGGGCAGCACAGTGGTCACGATGGTATAGACCACTGCCAGAATAAGAAAGTTGGCGCCAAAGTCCTGATATGCCCCGGCGTACTGGGAAAAGTCTGTCAAGAACGCACCGGCAAAGGCGGCAAATAGAAATGTATAGTCTGTAATGGTGACGGAGCCCAGACCTTGATTGAGACTGATACGGGAGAAAATGCTGTAGAGCGCATAGCCGAGGCCGGAACCCAAGCCCAGTAGGATTCCCTGTGCTGTGAGACTTTGAGAAGCGGAGGCTACACCGCTGACCAGACAGCAGCCTCCAAAGGCCATAAAAAGGGCCAGAACCTTTTGTCCTGTGAGCTTTTCGTGGAACAGAGGAATCGAGAGAAGCATAACAAAAATCGGCGATGTATACAGCAGGATTGCGGCAGCGGACAGGTTCATCAGTCGAATGGTGGAAAAATAACAATAATTAAAGAAGATAATGCTGAAGATGCCGGAGCAGGCAAGAGGAAGCAGATTCAGAATCTTGACCCGAAGCAGTTTACGGTCACGTAGGGCGGTGAGAGGAAACAGCATTACTACGGCCAATATACTTCTTAATTCTACGATTTCCATGGAGCCAAGGCCCATGGTGCCGAGGCGGCGAACAAACAGGCCCATGGCGCCCCAGAGACAGCCGGCAGCAATGATCAGCAGCGGTGCGATTTTCTTGTGGTTCATGAAGATCCCCTTCTTTCCTGATTTATATTTTACATGGAAAGCCTGGGTGTGCACAAGAAACAGTTCCTACAAAATAATCTTTTGGGCTTCCAATTTTTTAAGACAAAAAATATGTAATTTGGGCTTGCAATCCGGGGAAAGCCGTGCTATAATAATCGGGCTTTAGATTTTGAGGGCGCTTTGCGCCTTGACTGGAACTGAAAGAGGTGAACAAACGTGAAGAAGGGAATCCATCCCGATTATCAGCAGACCACCATTCGCTGTGCTTGTGGTGCCGTGTTTGAGACCGGGTCTACCAAGAAGGATATCAGAGTTGAAATCTGCTCCAAGTGTCACCCTTTCTATACCGGCAAGCAGAAGCTGGTTGACACTGGCGGACGTGTTGAACGTTTCAACAAGAAGTTCGGCCTGAAGTAAGTATCCCGTCGAGGGGCTGTTTCACCATACGTGAAACAGCCCCTTTTTGCCATTTTTCGATTTCTTTGGCATAAAAACGATCATGATAATCCACGGGAGGTCCTATGGAAGAAAAAATTAATCCTGACAAGGCAATACTGGCGGGACTGGATGCGGCGGTGTTCTCAAGGGAGGAGACCGCCACAGAGTCTACCCTGGAGGAATTGAAGGCGCTGCTGGAGACGGCTGGCGGTACAGCGGTAGGAATGCTGCTTCAGGCCCGTCCTGCACCGGATCCCCATTCCTTTCTGGGAGAGGGGAAGGTGGAGGAGCTTCGGCAGGCTGTGGAGGCCACCGGGGCCAATATGGTGATTTTCGATAACGACCTGTCTCCTTCACAGATCCGTACGCTGGAGGACATGACCGGAGCCACGGTAATTGACCGGTCTGCTCTGATTCTTGATATCTTTGCCCAGCGGGCCAAGACCAGAGAAGGGCGGCTTCAGGTGGAGCTGGCGCAGTATCAGTACCTGCTGCCCCGGCTGTCGGGCATGGGCCGTTCCCTTTCCCGTCAGGGCGGCGGCATTGGCACCAGAGGCCCCGGCGAGACCCGTTTGGAATCTGATCGCCGGCATATTCGAACCCGGATCTCCCGACTACAGCAGGAACTGAAGGAGGTTCGGCGGGTTCGCGGTGTGCAGCGGCAGCTGCGGGAGAAGAACAGCGTCCCGGTGGTAGCGCTGATTGGCTATACCAATGCGGGGAAGTCTACGCTGCTCAATGCGCTGACCGGAGCGGGTATTCCGGCCAATAATCGCCTTTTTGACACGTTGGATACCACCACCCGGCGGCTGACGGTCTCCGATACATTGGATGTGCTGCTCAGCGATACCGTTGGGTTTATCGCCAAGCTGCCCCATAATCTGGTGGAGGCATTTCAGGCTACTTTGGAGGAGCTTCAATATGCGGATCTGCTGCTTCACGTGATCGATGCCTCAGACCCGGATCGTGAGGCACACATGGAGGTTGTGGAAAAGCTGGCTGCGGAGCTGGCACCACAGGGGGTGCCTATCATCGAGGTCTATAACAAGGCAGATCTGGTAGAGCCGCAGTTGATTCCCATTGGAGAAAACCGTGTAGCGATCTCCGCTTCCGGGGGAAGAGGGCTGGAAACTCTGCTGCGACTAATGGAGAAGAATCTCGACACCGGGGTAAAGCGTGTTGTGCTGAAGCTCCCGTATTCTGCCGCTGGCGAGGTGGATCGCATCCATCGGGAAGGAAAGGTATTTTCATCGGAATATGAAAATGACGGCATTCTTGTGGACGCGGCGTTGAGCCGTGAAATGCAGGGGCGATATCGGGCGTATATCCAATCTGAATAAAAGCGAGGCACGGCCATGACAGAATACTATCTGCCCACCGGCTACGGAACGGCGGAATTTGTAGAAAAGAAATCCCGGTTTATTGGAGAGATATGGCCGGTTTCCACCGAGGAAGAAGCACGGCAGAGGGTCGCAGATGTGAAGAAAAAATATCACGATGCCCGTCACAGCTGCTGGTGCTTCCTGCTGCGGGACGGAACGATCCGATACTCAGACGATGGAGAACCGCAGGGAACAGCGGGACAGCCCATGCTGGAGGTGTTTTCCCGGGCGGGGATCACCGATTGCGTCTGCGTAGTGACCCGATATTTTGGCGGTGTGCTCCTTGGCACCGGCGGGCTGGTACGGGCGTATACAAAGTCTGCAAAGGATGCGCTGGATGCAGCCGGTATTACGGTGGAGCGGCTGTGGGACAGGCTTCTTGTACCGTGTAGCTACGGACAGTTTGAAAAGGTTCGGCAGGAGACCCAGCGGCACGGGGGTGTGATCGAGGACACGGACTATGGCGCGGATATTATGCTGACGGTACTGACACCGGAGGGGAGTACGCAGGCGTATCTGGAAGGGCTGACGGAGCTTTCAGCCGGTACTATTGAAGGAGAAAAGCTGGAGCAGGTGTTCCGGGGTGTGGCGGTGAAGGAGCCGGCAGCGATTTAAACCAGAGAAAAATTGGATATGGAATTGGCGTAAACAATGCGACCTATGAGAAAGGCGTGTGGTTATGATGACGATTCGGGAAGAACTGGAGCAGCGGGAGCATATGATGCTATCCCCCTGGGCGTCCAGAGCAGATGAGACCAGAGGCAGGCTCCGGCCTGCGGAGGAAAATGAAGTCCGCACCTGCTATCAGCGGGATGTGGATCGGATCGTGTACTGCAAATCCTTCCGACGGCTGAAGCACAAGACTCAGGTGTTCCTGCAGCCGGAGGGCGATCACTACCGGACGCGGCTGACCCACACGCTGGAAGTGATGCGGATCTCCCGCACCATTGCCCGGGCGCTGCGGCTCAATGAGGATCTCACAGAGGCCATTGCCTTTGGCCATGATCTGGGGCACACACCCTTTGGCCACGCAGGAGAAAAGGCGCTCAGCGATGTGACCGGGAAGCCATTTCGCCACAATGAGCAGTCGCTCCGTGTGGTGGACATTCTGGAGAAAAATGGGGAGGGACTGAACCTCACCTATGAGACCAGAATGGGGATCGTATGCCATACCGGGGATCAGCTTCCGGACACACTGGAAGGGCAGATCATTCGGCTGGCGGATCGCATTGCCTACATCAATCATGACATTGATGATGCCTGCCGTGCGGGGATCCTCTCTAATCGGGATATTCCGGTAGAGATCACCGATGTGCTGGGCGAGACCCATTCCCAGCGGATCAATACGTTGGTGATGGATATTATCAGCCATTCTCAGGGGCTGGATCATCTGGAACGAGATCCCGGTGTGGCAGAGGCCATGGAAAAGCTTCGGGACTTTATGTTTGAGCGTGTCTATCGGAATCCTGTGGCAAAGGGTGAGGAATCCAAGGCAAGGGATATCATTGGGATCCTTTATGACTACTATATGAAGCAGCCCGGAAAGCTCCCAACGGATTTTCAGCCACAGCTGAGCTTTGATGGAATTGAGCGGACGGTCGTTGATTATATTGCCGGGATGACAGACAAATACGCAGTTTATAAATTCAGCGAAATATTCATCCCAACTGCATGGCAGGTGCGAGAATAAAGCCTGTATGCATATTTTTGCGGAATTTTGGAAATCATCGGAAAGGAGGTGCGGGCCTTGCCATTTCCAGAGGCATTTTTACAGGAGCTGGAGGAAAAAAATCCGATCGAAGATGTAGTGGGGCAGTATGTGAGTCTTACCCGGCGAGGCAGCAACCTCTTTGGACTGTGTCCCTTCCACAATGAGAAGACGCCTAGCTTCTCCGTTGCACCGGAAAAGGGGATCTTCTACTGCTTCGGCTGCCACAAGGGCGGGGGCGCAGTAAACTTCATTATGGAAATAGAAGGGCTGGACTACCCGGATGCCATTCGATTCCTTGCCAAGCGGGCGGGGATGGAGGTGCCGGAGGACGACCCACGGCGGGTTTCCAGCCTACGGCGGAAGGAGCATCTGTGGAAGCTCTGCCGGGATGCGGCACGGTTTTATCATAATACGTTAAAAAGCCCACAGGGCAGAGAAGGACTCCAATACCTGCTGAGCCGGGGTCTCACCAAGAAGACCATCGTTTCCTTTGGGCTCGGCTTTGCACCCAACCAGTGGGACGGGCTTAAAAAGGCCATGCTGGAAAAGGGCTATACCATTGAGGATTTGCAGGATGCAGGACTGGTACGAACCAAGCACCGGCAGAAAACCGATGAAAACGGAAATACAGTGGATTCCGTCAGCACCTACGACTGGTTCCGAAACCGGGTCATGTTCCCCATCATCGACGTTCGGGGCAATGTGATTGGCTTTGGCGGCCGAGTCATGGACGGCTCAGAGCCGAAATATCTCAATTCCCCGGAGAGCATGATCTTCAATAAGCGGAAAAACCTTTTTGCGCTGAATGTGGCAAAAAAGACCAAAATGGAGATGCTGGTGCTCACCGAAGGGTATATGGATACCATCTCCATGCATCAATACGGCTTTGACTGTGCGGTGGCCTCACTGGGAACCAGTCTGACACAGGAGCAGGCCGGGATGCTCAGCAAATATACCAAGCAGATGGTGCTCTGCTATGACGGCGATCAGGCGGGGCAGAATGCAGCCAAGCGTGCCATTGGTATCCTGGAAAAGACGGGAATCACCGTAAAAGTACTCAGAATGCAGGGGGCAAAGGACCCGGACGAATTCCTGAAAAAATACGGCGCAGAGCGGTTCAAAAAGCTGCTGGGCATGTCGGAAAATCAGGCGGTCTATCAGTTGGAGAGCATTCGCCGGAAGTATGACCTGTCTGCGGATGATGCGAAGGTGGAATTTTTGAAGGAAGCGGCAGAGCTGGTGGCCTCCATGGGATCCTCGGTGGAGCGGGAGGTCTACAGCAACAGGGCCGCAGAAATGGCCGGAGTTGCCCCGGATGCCATGCGGCTGGAAGTGAGCCGTGCCTATAGGCGTCGGATCAACGCTCAAAAAAAGCGGGAGGAACGGCAGAATCTGCGCCCGGCGGAGCAGCTTCAGCCCACAGTTTCGGGCCTGAAATATGAGAATGTCAAGTCTGCTGTGGCAGAGGAAGGCGTGCTGGGCCAGATCTTTTTGGAACCGGCCCTGCTGGATCTCACCAAGAACCTGACACCGCAGCAGTTTTCGTCACCGTTGCTGGGGAAGGTATATGCATGGATGCAGCAGCGGTGGCAGGAAGGGGAGGGAATTTCCATCCCGGCCATGGGCGGAAGCTTTACGCCGGAGGAAATTTCACATATCACAAGAATTTCACAGAAGATGGAGGGGGTAGTCAGTGAAAAGGCCCTTCGGGATTACATAGGCGTGATCCAGTCGGAGGCCGCAAAGCGCAGTGGCGAGGATCTGATGGCGGCACTTCATCGCCGCCGGGAACAAAACGGGTATGGAGGATGATAGTTATGAGCAATACCTCTCACAAAAAGCTGGATGCAAAGACCCTGAAGGATGTACAGGAGACCCTCATCGACAAGGGCCGGACAGCTGGCGGCGCCATTTCCACAGAGGAATTGGCCAAGGCCATGGCGCCTTTGGGCGGAGACATGGATCAGATTGAGGATACCTATCATGCATTGTCAGAAGCCGGCATCGAAGTGCTGCCGCCGGCAGAGGAAAAGCTGGATGATGCATCCCCCAGCGCCGAGGAACTCAATCAGCTTCAGGAGGAGCTGGATGAGGAGGAGAGCAAGGGAGAGCCGGAACCACAGACTGAAGAGTATGCCACTGGGGATCCTGTACGTATGTATCTGCGAGAGATCGGCAAGGTTCCTCTGCTGACGCCGGAGGAGGAGCAGGAGCTGGCAAAACGCATTGCGGCGGGCGATCAGGAGGCTGCAAAGAAAATGACGGAGGCCAACCTCCGGCTGGTGGTGTCTATTGCAAAACGTTATGTGGGCCGGGGCATGCAGCTGCTGGATCTGATTCAGGAGGGCAATCTGGGTCTTCTCAAAGCGGTGGAGAAATATGATTTTACCAAGGGCTTCAAGTTCTCTACCTATGCCACATGGTGGGTGCGGCAGGCCATTACCCGAGCTCTGGCCGATCAGGCCAGAACCATCCGGATCCCCGTTCATATGGTGGAGACCATGAATAAGCTGACCCAGTGCTCCCGAAAGCTCCAGCAGGAGCTGGGGCGGGAGCCGACGGTAGAAGAGCTTTCTAAGGCCATGCGCATGACCCCGGAGCGGATCAATGAGATCCGCCAAATGTGCATGGAGCCGGTTTCGCTGGAATCCCCCGTAGGAGAAGAGGATGACAGTCATCTGGGCGATTTTATTGAGGACAACACCGGCGCTCAGCCTGCTGATGCCGTGTCGCAGGCCATGCTGCGCCAGCAGCTTATGGAGATCCTCGATACCCTGTCGGAACGGGAGGCCAAGGTGCTGCGGCTGCGGTATGGTCTGGACGATGGACGCCCCCGGACACTGGAAGAGGTGGGCAAGGAGTTCAACGTGACCCGGGAGCGGGTGCGGCAGATCGAGGCCAAGGCTCTCCGGAAGATCCGGAACCCCAACCGCTCCAATAAGCTGCGTGATTTTCTGACCTGATAATCTGTAAGAACCCGCCCTGTGCACAGAACCGTTGTTCTGCACAGGGCGGAGTTTGTTCTGCGGGGAGAATGTTGTGTTGCATATTCCGGCAAGTTGTGCTAACATTATTAAGATAAGGAGGTTTTGCTATGGAGAAGCTTGATTTGCAGCGGCAGCGTGTCAATGACTGGATGCGTGAGCAGGGCGCTCGCTTTGCGGTGGTCCGGCAGGGACAGCGGCAGATCACCCGGCGGCCCTTTGACCCGATTCCACGGGTGCTCTCTGCAAAAACCTTTACCAATCTGGAACAGGGGCTGATCCAGCGGATCAATGCGCTGAATTTGTTCCTGAATGATATCTATCACCACAGAATGATTCTGCGGGATGGAAAGATCCCGGAGGAATTTGTGCTGTCTTCTCTGGATTTTCGGACCCAGTGCGTGGGGATTATGCCTCCCAAGGGAATTTATACGCATATTACGGCTACCGACCTTGTGTGCAGTACAGACGGAAACTGGTATGCCATGGAGGACAGCCTTTCGGTGCCGGATGGTGCCACCTATCCCCACTTTGCCCGGAAGCTATGCCGGGAGATCGCACCGGAGAATTATCAGGTGCCGGGCCTCTGTGATAACTGTGGACTGGATATTCTGCTCAGTCAGCTGTACCGGGATATTATAGACGATGACCCGGAGCTGGAAGGCGGTATTGTAGTGCTGCTCAGCGAAGGAGAAAAAACGCTGTCTCATTTTGAACTGGGATATATGGCAAAGCTCACCGGTGCTGTGGTGGCGGAGGCGGAACGGCTGATCGTTATGGATAATAAGGTATATTACCGTGCGCCCGAAGGCGGTTTTCAGCGGGTTGCCATTATCCACCGGCTGACGCTGGACAGCATGCTGGATCCCCTTTGCTTTGACGAGGATTCGCCCTGCGGCATTCCGCATTTGATGGAAGCCTATGCGGCGGGACACATTGCCATTATCAATGCTCCGGGCTGCTCTCTGGCAGAGGATCGGGGCCTGCACTACTTTATTCCTACCATGATCCGATATTATCTGGATGAGGAACCGATCCTGCCCAATGTGCCCACATATCTGCCCTGGTATCCTGAGCAGCGGGACTTTATTCTTTCTCATATGGACAGCTTGATTTTTAAGGACGTATCCAGCGACCGACGTCAGGGGGCGCTGTATGGAGACCGGCTGACCCATGAGGAACGGCGGCGGCTGGCAGATGCGATTTCCCGGGAGCCGCGGCGGTATATTGCGCAGCAGAAGATCCAGGTAGAAACCCAGCCGGTGCTGGGGGAGGACGGGGTATCGACCTATCCGGCACGCTGTGATTTCCGGGCCTATACGGTACATTCGGATTCCCTGCGGGTTTGGATGGGCGGCCTTTCCCGTTTTACGGTGGCAGCCAGCGACGGCTCACCGGTCAGCGGATTTAAGGATACTTGGGTCATGAGCGAATAAGGAGGGGTCGAAGTGAAAAAATATGCATTTACCTTCAGCGTACAGCAGAGCTTTCAGCAGCCGATCCTGAAGCACAGCTTTCTGGTTCGCTGCATGCCCGGTACCTATCCCTTCCAGCGCTCTTATGCCCACAAGCTGACCATTACACCCCATGCGGCGCTGACGCATATTTCAGATGTCTATGGGAATGAGATGTATACAGGAACCATAGACAAGGCGCATCCATCCTTCTCTTTTTCCGCATCGGGCTTTGTCCTGTGCTCCAAGTATATCATCCATGAACCGCTGGATCGTCTGTACCTGTATCCCACCCGGCTCACACAGCCAACGGAGGCAATGGAGCAACTGCTTCAGCAGCAGACGCTGCCGGAGGATCCATGGCAGCGGGCCAAGGCCATCTGTGCCCTTACCAGCCGTACGATGCAGCGGAAGGCGCTGTCCAATCATCGAACTGCCGCCGATGCCATGGCGGCAGGGGAGGGCGATGCCAGAGATCTTGCGCAGGTATTTCTCTGCCTGTGCAGGCTTTCCGGTATTGCGGCCCGGTTCGTCAGCGGTCTGGCCGTGGGGGTGCCGCAGGCCCACGCATGGGCGGAGGTCTACTGCGATGATATCTGGCGGGCGCTGGATCCCAGCACGGGAAAGCCCGTGGAGGAAGGATATCTGAAGATCGCCCATGGGCCGGATTATGATGCCTGCGCAGTGGAGCGCAGCTGCTTCCGGGAGCGGGATACCGCTTCGGAGCGGCAGGTACATGTACAGGTGACAGAGCATGTCATTCACACCAGAGACACAGTGCCCCATGCATAAAGGGGCAGAATTGTAAAGGAAGATGGCTTATGCGCCCAATCATTGGCGTGCTTCCGCTGTATGACAGCGAAAAACAGACCCTTTGGATCAATCCGCTTTACTTTGGCGGCATCGAGCAGGCTGGCGGAATGCCGGTACTGCTGCCCCTCAGCAAAGATACTGCCCTGTGGCAGACATACCTTGAAGCCTGTGATGGATTCCTGTTTACCGGCGGACAGGATGTGGCCCCGGAGCTCTATGGGGAGGAAAAACTCCCGGAGTGCGGCTATCAGGCACCACTGCGGGACAATCAGGAGCTTGCCATGCTGAAGGCTCTGTCTGGAATGGACAAGCCGGTGCTGGGCATTTGCCGGGGGATTCAGATGATGAACGCCGCATTTGGAGGAACGCTGTATCAGGATATCTTTTCTCAAGTACCCTCCCATGTGGTGCATCGGCAGGAAAAGCCCTACGACCTGCCACATCATCAGGTGGAGATCCGGCGGGGAACGATGCTTCAAGAGATATTGGGGCTTACGCACCTGTCTGTCAACAGCATGCATCATCAGGCGGTAAAAGCGGCTGCACCGGATTTCATCGTTTCTGCCTGGGCAGAGGATGGCATTGTCGAGGCCATCGAGAACCCAAACAGGAAATTCATGCTGGGTGTCCAGTGGCACCCGGAGCATATGTGGCAGAGCTATGATTCTGCCCGGCGGATTTGGAGCGCCTTTGTCTCCGCCTGCCGATAAATTATAGATTGATGGAGTTATACTTATGTCTGAAATTATTACAAAAGAACAGATTCCGGAGTATGAGGCGTTTTTGCAGTCCCATCCCAAGGGACATTTTGCGCAGAGCGTTCTGTGGGCCAAACAGAAGCCCATGTGGAAATGGGAGGCCATTGTATCGAGAGATCAAAATGGAAAAATCAAGGGCTCGCTGGCGGTACTGATCCGGAAGATCGTGCCCGGTCTGCCCTTTACCATGATGTATGGCTGCCGTGGCCCTGTGACCGATTTGGATGACAGAGAGACCATGAAGGATCTCATTGACGGAGCAAAGAAGCTGGCAAAGCAGTACCATTCCTATGTCATTAAAATTGACCCGGATGTACCTTCCACGGAGACGGCGTATACCAAAATGCTGGAGGAGCTGGGCTTCCGGCTCACTGGCGGCGGTGCAACCTTTGATGCCATTCAGCCCCAGTATGTTTTTCGGCTGAATACAGAGGGAAAAACCTCGGAAGAGCTTCTGATGAGTCTGCCTCAGTCCACCCGCCGAAAGGTTCGTGCCGGTGCAAAGAAGGGCGTTACGGTGGAAATCCGCGGGAAAGAGGCAGTGCCGGATTTTGCACGTCTGATGCTGGAAACCGGCGTCCGGGACGGCTTTGTTACCAGAGAGGCATCCTATTTTGAGAACATGATGGACAATCTGGGAGAGCACGCTCGGCTCTATATGGCATACTATGAGGGGCAGGCCATTGCAGGCACCCTTGCCATCTGGTATGGCGACAAGGTCTGGTATCTCTACGGTGCTTCCTCCAATGAGCACCGGAACCTGATGCCCAACTATATGCTCCAGTGGAGCATGATCGAGTGGGCCGTGGAAAAGGGCTGCCGGATCTACGACTTCCGCGGCGTTCCCGGCCGAGTGGGGGAGGATCATCCTCTCTACGGTCTCTATAAGTTTAAGCTGGGCTTCGGCGGCGACTATGTGGAGTTCGTGGGCGAAATGGATATGGTACTCAATTCCCCAGTGAACTGGATGATTACCAAGGGCAAGCCCATCTTTATGGATGTGCGGAAGAAGCTCTATCTGCTGAAAAATAAGAAGTGATCCGGAGGACGGACGTATGAACGCATATGTGGTGGATCGGAACGGTCTTATGGAGAATATCCGTATTTTACAGGAAAAGGCCGCAGGTACGCCCATCTATGGGGTCATCAAGGGCAATGGCTATGGACTTGGTCTTGTGCCCATGGCAGAGGCCCTTTCCGAAGCAGGAATCCAGCGATTTGCGGTCACAGAGCTCTGGGAGATCCGAGCGCTGCGGGAAGCAGGATTTGAGACCCAGGAGATCCTGATGATGCGGGCCACCTGTATCCAGGAGGAGCTTTCGCAGCTGCTGGAGCTTGGAGCTACCGCCACGGTAGGTTCCAGAGAATGCGCGGAGGCCATGGAGCAGGCTGCTGCGGCGGCGGGAAAAAGTTTCCCGTGCCATATAAAAATTGATACCGGCATGGGCCGCTATGGCTTTCTGCCGGAAGACACGGAGGACATTCTGGCGGTCTATGGGCTGGAGCATCTGACACCCAAGGGAATCTATACCCATTTCCACAGTGCTTTTTCCAGTGAGTCGGATACACGCAGTCAGTTTGCGACATTTTCCAAGGTGCTCGATACGCTGGAACAGGCGGGAATCGACGTGGGAACGCGGCATTGCTGTAATTCCTCCGCATTTCTCAAGTATCCGGAGATGTACCTGGATGCGGTGCGGCTGGGCTCTGCGCTGCTGGGGCGGCTGTCCTTTCCAGGCGAGATGGGCCTTACCAAGCTGGGCTGGTGCCGCAGTCAGGTGGAGCTGATCCGGGAGATCCCCAAGGGGCATACAGTGGGCTATGGCGCAGCATGGAAGGCAAAAAGGCCCACAAAAATTGCCGTCTGCGGCGTGGGCTACTATCATGGCTTTGGAACGGAAAAGGGCAATGATCTGTTCCGATTCCGGGACTGCCTCCGGGGCAGCCTTGGCTATGTAAAGGCATTCTTGAAGAAAAAGGCGTTTTACGGGACTGTGAATGGAAAGCAGGCCAGAGTGCTGGGGCACATCGGCATGGTGCAGACCATTCTGGATGTAACGGATATTCCCTGCCAAGTGGGGGATGAGATTCGGTTGGAGATCAATCCGCTGCTGGTCAAGGGCATGGACGTCACATTTGATTAATACAAAAATCGGGTGCTGCATATTGCAACACCCGATTTTTTGGGGTTATGGATACTCGATCTGTAAGCTGCACCGTAAGCATACCATAGTGCAGATGAAAAAATCCATCGAAATGGGTCGGCCATGTCAGGAAGGCGTATTATTTTTTGCCGTAACACGGCACTGGCCAAGAATAAAGGGGAGCACCTGTTCCCGGGCAATGTTTAGCACGAATTGAAATTCGTTATAGAGTTGATTTTCGGCAGATTGCAGCATCTCCTGATCACTGAGGGGGAGGTATTTACCGGAGGGCATCTGCGCCTCGTGGGCGTGCATATTCTTGACCAGATGCATCAGGGCACCGGCATCACCGCTGCGGATGGTTTCCCCACAGACCTGACGCCGCTGGCGGCTGTCACTGATCCAACTGGGGGGATTCTCCTGCTCCTGCTCTACCAGATGAAAGATCTCCCGGGCTGTGAGCACATGCCGCAGGCGCACACGCTCCGGCTGTGCGTCTACAGGAAGATACAGGGTGGTTTTGCTGTCCCCCACAGGCTGTAAAAGGTAGTAGTCCCGGCTGGTATGTCCCAAACTCTTTGTTTCACGGCCACAGATTCGGCAGACGCCGTGGCCACCATAATGAATACAATCGCCAATGTGCAGGTTTAATTCAGACATGTTCGCTTTCCTCCAAAGATTCCGTGCAATGTTCCTGCTTCTTTATGATCCGCAATGGGTGGACACTTACAAATGTATTATACTATATTTTGGAGAAAGCTGTAAGGTGTAATTAGAATTAAAAATAATTTTCAGCAGATTGTGCTATGGGATGCCCGCTCATTCTGCGCAGGTTGCACAATCCGAAGCCGAAAAACGCCGGTGTGCCCCAAAAAGACTGGGCACACCGGCTTGAGCGTTTGGTTATTTTCCTGCGTAATAGTTGATGAGACAGCCGGAGAGGATCACGTCTCGCTCCTCTCGGGAGAGATTCTTCATTTGCAGCGCGATCTTCCGGGTACCTGCGGGCTGGATCAGGGTGGCGGCAATGGTGCCATCATTGCCCTTTAATGCCGCTCGGATGCCGGGAATGGCCAGCTGATCGCCGGGCTGAATGTTCAGTGAAGCGATGTCCTCAACGGTGAAGGGCACCATGCCCCAGTTGATGACATTGGAGCGGTAGCGCTTGGTGGCGTATTCCAGGCAGATGTTGGCACAGCCGCCCAGCACACGCTGGCAGGAGGCAGCCTGCTCCCGGGCGGAACCATCGCCGGGGCGAATGGACATGACAACACTGCCGAGACCGGTGGTCTCCGGGTCGAGGCCGGCCATTTCTCCGGTGTAGGCTTTGGGTGCGGACTGCCGCTGAAGCTCCTGTGCATGGATTGCCTTGGCACGGGAGACATACTGGGGATCCTTGCGGCTCAGGGCAAATTCACTCAGACGCAGGGGATTGGAACGGTAGGAGGAGGTCTCACCGGAGGGGATCAGCTCATCCGTGGTGGTAAGAGGATCGTAGATGGCAGAGCAGACGGTCAGCAGCAGGTTTTCAGGCATGGGGATCTGCTGGGGCCAGTCGGCAATATTGGGGCCAAAGACCAGATCCTCTTTGGGATCGGCCTTGCCAACGCCGTAATATACACGGGCCTTGTAGGCGGAGTCGTCATAGTGATAATCTACCCGGCAGGGATCTGCCTCCAGCTCCGGAAGGTCGGAGGCGGCGGTAATGGCGCCGCCGTTCAGGGCGGAGGCAGCAATGGAGCGAGCATCCATCAGCGCCACATAGGACAGCTGATTGTCGCCGGGCTTGCTTCCTTCCCGGTTGGGGAAGTTCCGTGTAGAGTGGCGGATGGAGAAGGCGCCGTTGGCCGGAACATCTCCTGCACCGAAGCAGGGGCCGCAGAAGGCGGAGCGTACAGAGACACCGCTGGCCATAAGCTTCATCAGGTCTCCGGTTTTTCCAAGCTCCATCATCACGGGCATGGAGGCCGGATAGGCAGACAGCCAGAACTCGCCGGAACCAAGAGGTGTCCCATTCAGAATTTCTGCGGCTTTTTTCAGATTCTGGTAGGTGCCGCCGGAGCAGCCTGCAATGACACCCTGATCGGCATAGAACTTACCGTTTTTGATTTTGTTGAGCAGGCTCTCGGGTTTTGTTTTCAGTTCCAGCTGCTGCTCCCGGCGAACTTCCACCTCATGGAGCAGATCTTCCAGATTCTCATTAAAGGTGTGGATGGGAACGGCGCAGGAGGGGTGGAAGGGCAGGGCGATCATACACTCGATGGAAGAAAGATCTACCTCCAGAATCGTGTCATAGTATGCGCCCTCCTGGGGATGTAGGGGCCGATAATCATCGCTGCGGCCATGGATGGTCAGCGACTCCTTTACCACATCATCGGTCTCCCAGATAGAGCTAAGGCAGGAGGTCTCGGTGGTCATAACATCGATGCCGCTTCGGTAGTCCATGGCAAGACTGGCGATACCGGGGCCGAAGAACTCCATGACGGCATTTTTTACGGTGCCGGCGGTAAAGGTCTTCTCGATGATGCTCAGCGCCACATCCTGCGGGCCCACGCCGGGGCGGGGCTTGCCGGTGAGGTAGATACCAACTACAGGGGGCATATCCACGTCATAGGTACGGCCCAGCAGCTGCTTGACCAGCTCAGGCCCGCCCTCGCCGATGGCCATGGTGCCGTAAGCACCGTAGCGGGTATGGGAGTCAGAGCCGATAATCATTTTTCCGCAGCCGGCATAGCGCTCCCGCATATAGGAGTGGATCACCGCCATATGTGCGGGTACAAATTCGCCGCCGTATTTCTTTGCGGCAGACAGACCGAATACATGATCGTCTTCGTTGATGGTGCCGCCTACGGCACAGAGGCTGTTATGACAGTTGGTGAGAACATAAGGAAGCGGAAATTCCGTCAGGCCGCTGGCCCGGGCGGTCTGAATGATGCCGACATAGGTGATATCGTGGGATGCCATTGCGTCAAATTTGATTTTTAGCCGGTTCATATCTCCGCTGAGATTGTGGGCGGAGAGAATGCCGTAGGCCATGGTTTTGCTGCGCCCTGTGTCCGGGGTGAATCCTGCCCGTGTGCCGTCCTCGGCGGAAATGGCCTTTCCGGCCTGATAGTAGCCGCCCTGCTTCCATACTGTTATCATGAATATGCCCCTCCTGGTACATCGTATATATTGGGTTTATTCTAGCAAAGTGCAGGATGGAATGCAAGTAAATGGGGAATAAACAGGATATAATTGCATTTTTATCGAAATGTTCCTGCATATTTTCCATCAAAAAGCCGGCAGAGAAAATTGACAGATAAAGTGTTTTACAAGGGCTTGCGTGCCATGCTATAATATTACGGCAATACCACACAATTGGTATTGCCTATCATTCACTGCTGCAAAACGTTAGGAGCACAGCTGTCACAAGCATCCGGACTGCCTCGCCGGAAGTGCCACATGGTTTGTACAGGAATATTCAAAATCTGGAGGATTATTTCTTTGAAGAAAATAGTATGCATGCTAACAACAGCGGCAATGGTGCTGTCCTTGCTGACAGGCTGTGGAAGCGCACAGGAAAATGGAAAGGCTGAGGGCAATGCGCTGCTGCTGGCCACGACCCATCCCATCTATGAGCTGACGGAAAAAATAGTGGACGGAGTGCCGGATTTGCAGGTGGAGGCACTGATACAGGATCAGGTCTCCTGCCTTCACGACTATACCATCACCACGGATCAGATGAAAAAGATCGAGCGGGCGGATGCGGTGATCCTGTCTGGGGCCGGGCTGGAGGATTTTATGGCATCCAGCCTTTCCGGGAAAAATGCGGCTGACATCATTGATAGCTCGGAGGGAATCGTACTGCTGGGAGAGGATGACCCGCATATCTGGCTGGACCCTCGGCGGTATGCGCAGCAGGGAGAGAACATTGCCAAAGCGCTGGGAGAGCGCTACCCGGATTATGCGGATAAATTCCAGCAAAATATGGAGAACTATGAGCAGGAGCTGATGATGCGTTATGAGCAGGAATGGTATCCGACGGCGCAGCAGCTGAGCTGCAAAGAGCTGATCACCTTCCACGATGGGTTTTCCTATTTTGCCGATGCCTATGACCTGACCATTTTGGCAGCGATCGAAGAGGAGGAGGGGGCGGAGCCCTCGGCGGCGGAGCTGAAGGAGATCTGTGATCTTGCCCGTACCCATGAGATTCCCATGCTCTTTACAGAGAAAAACGGAACGGATCATGCAGCGGGAATCGTTTCGCAGGAGACCGGCGCAAAGCTGGGCGTACTGGATCTTGGCATGGGCGGTGATGATGGAGTGTATGAATCCATGATGGATGCAAATATCAGTGCGTTAAAGGCGGGACTGGAATGAGTGTTATGAAGCATCAGGGGCAGGGCTGCGGCGGCCACTGCTGTCTGAAAATTGAGCACCTTGGGGTGCAAATCGATGGGGAGGATATCCTGCGGGACGTCAATCTTCATATCCACTGCGGGGAGATCGTAGCGCTGATCGGCCCCAATGGGGCAGGAAAATCCACATTGATCCGCTCTATCCTTGGACAGCGGGAGCATCAGGGCAAGATCACCTTTCAGCCTGCCGGTGGAAGAAGCCGAAAATTCCGGATCGGCTATGTTCCCCAGAGCCCCAGCTTTTCTGCAGGAGAGCCGGTCAGTGTACTGGATCTGTTTGCCATGTGCATTGGAAAAGGGCCTGCGGCCTTCTATGTAGGCCGCAGGCTCCGGGAGACGGTCATGGAATGCCTGCGAAATGTCCACGGGGAGAGCCTGGTCGATAAAAAAATCGGCACTCTCTCCGGGGGTGAGCTCCAGCGGGTGCTGCTGGCGCTGGCTCTGGAGCCGGTGCCGGATATTCTGATTCTGGATGAACCGCTGTCCGGTGTGGATGCGGAGGGCATCCACCAGCTGCTGACCATGCTGGATGAGATCCGTACGAAATTTGACCTGTCTATCTTTATGGTGACCCATGACTTTGCCATGCTCAGCCGGTATGTGGACAAGGTAGTGCTGCTGAAGGAGACGGTTCTGACGCAGGGAACCCCGGAGCAGGTGCTCTCGTCACCGGAATTTCGGTCCGTCTTTCATATGGCGGGAGGGGAGGAGTAACAATGGGAATCTGGTATCAGCTGCTCTCATTCCTGCCCTTTGAATGGGCACAGCCGGGAACCATGCTGTTTATGAAAAACGCTCTCCTCGGCATTCTGGTGCTGTGCCCGCTGCTTGGGCTGCTCAGCTGCCATGTGGTGACCGGCAAAATGAGCTTCTTTTCCGATGCGCTGGGGCACTCGGCCTTTACGGGCATTGCCATTGGTTCTCTCTGCGGCATGGCGTTTCCGCTGGGCATGGCAGTGGCCCTGTCGGTGGTGTTTGCATTGCTGTTTACCTATGTCCGGCGGAAGTCGAATCTATCCGGCGATACGGTCATCGGCGTGTTTTCCTCCACAGCAGTGGCGCTGGGCATTCTGATTGCCACATGGGGCGGCGGAAGCTTTACAAAGTTTAATAACTACCTCATTGGAGATATCCTGTCGGTGCGCCCGGCGGAGATCGGCATTCTGGCCATCGTGCTGATTTTGGTGGTGGTGGTCTGGTGCCTCTGCTCCAACGGACTGTTTTTGTCGGTGCTGCATCCCAATCTGGCCCACAGCCGGGGCGTAAAGGTGGGCGCCGTACAGGCACTGTTTACCGTGGTGATCGCTGTGGTGGTGACCATGGCGCTGAGCTGGGTGGGGCTGCTGGTGATTAACAGTTTGCTGGTGCTGCCCGGTGCGGCAGCCAGAAATTTTGCAAAAAATCTCCGGCAGTATCACCTGTTTTCTGTGCTGGGTGCCCTTGTCTGCGGGAGCCTGGGGCTGATGGCATCTTATTACTGGGGATGTTCCACCGGCGCTGCGGTATCGCTGCTGCTGGCTGTCTATTTCTTTGCGGGCTTCATTCTGCGCCGAGGAAAATAAGGAGGAAATGCGATGCTGACAGCAACCAATCCAGTGGAGATCGACCAGCAGGAGGTATCCTCCCTGATGAAGACGATTCGTGGCCTGTCCGTTGGCTCCATTATCAAAATCGTGCTTTTGATCGTGGTGCTGGTGGTACTGGTGAAGCTGCTGTGTCGGGTCTTTGACAAATTTTTGGAGCGCTCCAAAATTGACCGGAGCCTGTACGGATTTCTGCGGGCGGGCTGCCGGATCCTGCTGTATTTTATTGCTGTGACCATTGTAGCAAGCAGCCTGAATATTGACGTGACCAGCCTGATCGCACTGCTGAGTGTGGCTGGCTTGGCATTGTCACTGGCGCTTCAGGGCGCACTCAGCAATCTGGCGGGGGGGATTGTGATCCTTACCACCAGGCCTCTGCATGCGGGCGATTATGTGGCCGTTGGTGACAGTGAGGGCTTTGTGGAGGAGATCGGTATGACCTATACCAAGCTCATGACCTTTGACCGGCGGACAATTTTTATTCCAAACAGTACCGTAACCTCCTCCAATATTGTGAACTTTACCATGGACGGAAAGCGCCGAGTGGAAATTGACCTGACAGCCAGCTATGACTGCGATGTGGATCAGGTCAAGGATACACTGCGGCAGGCCGTGGACACGGTGGGCGGCTTTTTTGACGATCCCCCCTATTTTATTCATGTGACGGGCTATGGAGAAAGCGCCATTGCATACACTGTGCGGGTGTACTGCAAGAGTGGGGACTACTGGAATCAGTACTATGCCTTGCTGGAAGAAATCAAGCGAACCTTTGATCGAAACGGCATTATGATGACATATCCGCACCTCAATGTGCATATGGTAGAAAAATAGCATAATGAATCAAAAAACGGTCGTGCTGTCTTGTGGGCAGCACGACCGTTTGCGGCGTTTAAGGGTGGTTTTTACTTTTGTCAGGGAGAAGCTTTTCTGCCAGAATGCAGAGCAGCATTGTGATGAGCATATCCGGCAGGGTGTTGCCTACGGGAATGTCAAAGCGCATCAGAAGGCGGTAGAGCACGAAACCAATGATCCAGAGGATAAAAGCACGAAGATCCAGCGCTTTATGGCTGTTGTCTCGGTGCAGAAGAAAAAAGTCGGCGATCTGAATTGCAATCATGGGGGCAAATACCGACCCAATCAGATAGAGGAACCCGGTGATGTCGTCCATGGGGAAGACGATGGCACCAATGGTGCCAAGTAGGGCAGCTGCAATGGCCGCATACTTTCCCGGTATCCTTTTTGAGATGGACTCGAAGGAGATCCCTGCGGAATCGGCATCCAAAAATGTGGTGGTCACCGTGGAGAAGATGATGATCAGAAGTCCGGCAGTGCCCAGGCCGGCTTTCAGCATGATCTGCGCAATGTCGCTTTCGCCGGTGCGCATGGCAGCGCCCATGCCGATGATGTACATCCAGCAGCTCACAAGGCCGTAGATGATGGCACTGACTGCGGCGGCTTTGACTGGTTTTTCTGCCTCACGGGTGTAGTCGCTGATCAGCGGCAGCCATGAAAGGGGCATGGCAACGGCCAATTCTACTGCGGCGCCGAAGGTGAGGCTGTCGTACGGCAGGGTGACAGCGGCGCTGCCGCCGAAAAAGATTACCTTACAGAGAATCAGTGTCAAAAGAAACAGGGCGGCCATGGCGAACGTATTGAGCTTTCCAAGATTGGTGATGCCGATGAGCACCCACAAGATGATCAGCCCGCCGATGACCAGACACCAGACCCAATGCCCAATAGAGAAAATACCTCCGGCCGCCAGCGCCCCGTCGTAGATCATGATGGCTGTCCAGCCCAGCAGCTGTAATACATTCAGCAGGGCGAAGAAAACGGTTCCACGGCTTCCAAAGCTGCCCCTTACCGTTTCCATAGCGCTGAGGCGCTGCCTGCCGCCGATGACGCCGGAAAGAAAAAGCAGCACACAGCCAATTACATGGCCCAACAGAATGGCTGCTAGGCCCCGGCCAAAGCCCAAGGACGAAAAACTGGTTCCTGTTAGAATTTCGGCCAACGATACACCGGCTCCAAACCAAATCAGACCGTTTTCAAAGAGTGAAGTTCGTTTTTCCATCACTGAGCCTCCGCTTCTACTGTGTAGGCATTGGAAATGGCAAAGCCGTGATCCATAGGGCCGCTGCCTGCACCCAGATTCAGCATGGCCCCCAAGGCGCCGGAGATGTAGATTTTTGCCCGATGGACAGAATCCGTCAGGGAAAAGCCCTTGGCGAGATTGGCGGCAATGGCAGAGGAAAGGGTGCAGCCGGTTCCGTGGGTATTGGAATTGAGGATGCGATGGCCACGGAACCAGTGGAAGCCGTCTGAATCGCACAGAAGATCGTTGGCATCGCTGAGCTGATGGCCACCCTTTACCAAAACGGCGCAGCCGTACCGGTCAAATATGGTTCTGGCGGCGATTTTCATGTCCTGCTCGGATGTAATCGTTTGACCGGTGAGCTCCATGGTTTCCGGAATATTTGGGGTTAGGATGTCGGCCATGGGAAGCAGCTGCTTTTTCAGTGTATCAATGGCATCTGCGCTGATGAGCCGCGCGCCGCTGGTGGCGACCATCACCGGATCTACTACAATGTTTTGAGCATGGTATTCCCGGAGCTTTCCTGCAATCATCTCGATCAGGGGAGCTTCGGAGACCATGCCGATTTTTACGGCGTCCGGACGGATGTCTGTAAAAATGCTGTCGATCTCCTGCCCCAGAAATTCTGGAGTTGCATTGAGAATTGCGGTGACGCCGGTGGTGTTCTGGGCCGTTAAGGCGGTGATGGCGCTCATGGCGTAAACGCCATTGGCCAGCATAGTTTTGATATCTGCCTGAATTCCGGCGCCTCCACTGGAATCGCTTCCAGCTATGGTCAATGCTGTTTTCATCATGACCCTTCCTTTCGTAAATACAGCACGTTTTATTGTGCGACAGAAGGTGGTGCCCCCAATCTGCCGCAGTGGCCGGCTGGATTGCCGGTCAAGAGATTAATTTAATTCATCCCACCGGGCTGGAAACTCCAGAAGACTGGTGAGATAGCAACAGGCTTCGGATCGAAGTGTCTGCTGGTTTGGCTCCCCAAGGGGATCCCAAACACCGACTGTGCAGAATCCGGCAGCCTTTGCGGTTTTCAGCGCATAGAGAGAATCTTCCAGCACCAGCGTTTCCGCAGGGGTGGAACCCAGCGCTTTTGCAGCTTCCATGTAGATGTGAGGTTCGTGCTTGCTGGTGGACAGCTCGCTGGTGGTGAGAATAGGGGAGAGAAAGCCGATCAGACCTGTGCGTGTCAGCGCATGAGTCACATGGCTGCGGGGAGAGGAGGTGGCGGCGGCCATGGGAATCCCTTTTGTGCTCAGAAACTCCAGAAGCGCCGGAGCGCCGGGCTTAGGCTGTACGCAGTTGTAATAAAAGTCCCGAAGAAGTTCCTGAATACCAGCAGCCACGGCCTCGGAGGACATTCCAAGAGGATAGCTGCGGCTGAGATATTGGGCTCCCTGCTCCATGCTCATGGAGAATAAAAGCTCGCTGAGCCCCGGCTCCGGGGCGATTCCGTGGGTGCGGAGAAATTGACAGCCCAAGTCCTGCCAGATGCACATGGAGTCCAGCAGTACGCCGTCCAAGTCGAAAATAACGCCCCGGATCATTGGCAAAGCATCTCCCGCGTGGCCTCTTTCAGGTCTCTGGCTGCTTTTTCGATATGGTCAGCGGCATAGATGGCGCTGATGACGGCCACACCGCAGATACCGCTTCCGGCCAGTTCCTTTACATTTTCCCGGGTAATGCCGCCGATGGCCACCACAGGGATGGAAACCGTCTGGCAAATGGCTTTCAAAGTCTCATAGGAAACGTCATCGGCATCGTCCTTGGAGCCTGTATGGAACACGGCGCCTACGCCCAGATAGTCCGCACCCTGCTTTTGTGCCTGAATGGCCTGTTCTACGGTTTGGGCAGAGACCCCGAGAATCTTATCCGGGCCGATCTTCTCCCGTACCATTCCGGCCTCCATGTCGCTCTGCCCTACGTGGACGCCGTCTGCGCCTATGCGGACGGCAATTTCCACGTTGTCATTGACAATAAAGGGGACGTGGTATTCCCGGCAAAGGGCCTGCAGCTCCATGGCCTCGGTCAGGAAGGCACTGTCGTCCAGTGCCTTCTCCCGCAGCTGGAGGAAGGTAACGCCGCCGTCCAGACTCTCCTGAACGACTTCTTTCAGGGGGCGTCCCTGAAGCCAATGGCGGTCTGTGACCGCATACAGCAGAAGCTGACTTTTATCGCACCTCATAGCGGGCCCCCTGCTCCAGCGTTTCGCCGCTCATATGATAGACGGCATCAATGATCCGATTTCGGTAAGTGGAATTGCCGTCACCTTCTGCCATGTGGTCCCAGCCAATCTCGCCGGCCAGACCCATGGCACAGACTGCAGCTGCTGCCGCTTCGAGGGGCTGTTGGGGATTGGCCGTGACAAAGGCCGTCATCATGCCCGAGAGCTGACAGCCGGTTCCGGTGATCTTTCCCATCTCCGGGCGGCCATTACGGATCACAAAGCATCGAGTACCATCACTGACCAGGTCAATGGCTCCGGTTACTGCAATGATGGCATGGGCCTTTTGGGAAAAATCCTTAACAAAGGACACGGCAGTATCCAGGTTTTCCTCCGTGACAGCATCGGCTACATCGGCGTCTACCCCTTTTGTGGTGCCGCTGCCCAATGCCAGCGTTTTAATTTCGGAGATGTTGCCCCGGATGACGGTAAAGGGAATCTCTTTCATCAGGTTGACAGCTGTGTTGGTGCGGAGGGCGGAAGCGCCTGCGCCCACAGGGTCCAGCAGGATCACATGTCCCAGAGAAGCGGCTTTTTTCCCGGCACGGGACATGGCTTCGATGCTGCGCTGGTTCAGGGTGCCAATGTTGATATTCAGTCCACCGCAGATGGCGGTGATATCCTCTACGTCTTCGGGTTCATCGGACATGATGGGGCTGCCGCCGCAGGCAAGCAAAATATTGGCTACATCGTTGACGGTGACGTAATTTGTGATGTTGTGAACCAGTGGCACGCTGCTCCGAACACGATCCATGGTAATTCCCAGCATAATGATACTCCTTTGCAGTAAAAAACGGATATGTCCGTAAAGACATATCCGCAAAACGTCCCCGAAATCCAGTGACCCCAGGTGCAGCAATATATCCCTACGGTGGCATTATCCACATCAGGTTATGGGTCAGGGCGATGCAGCCCACTCTCAGCCTGCTCGGGCAGGCTCCCCTGTTGACGGATATATGGTAGCACGAATGACGGTACATTGCAATAGCAATTTATTCGGAGAAACTGAGATGAAAAAAGCTGCCGCACCGGGGAACGGCGCGGCAGCGTAATCGGTATATTTAGATCTCATTATCCTCAATGAGCCCGTAGCCGCCATCGTTTCGACGATAGACCACGGAGACAGCACCGCCAGCGGCATCGTCCCGGAATACAAAGAAGCTGTGGCCCAATAGATTCATCTGCAAAATGGCTTCTTCGACTGTCATGGGCTTAATGGGGAACTTTTTGGAGCGAACGATCTGAAAATCGGAATCGCCGGTTTCCACAGGAACCTCATCCGGCGCATCGGGACTGCGGCTGAAGGCATCCGTGCGAAGGCGGCGGGCCAGCCGGGTCTTATTCTTGCGAATCTGCCCTTCGATGGTGGCAACCGCAGCATCAATAGAGGCCATCATATCGCTGGTGGTTTCCTCGGCCCGGAAGTAGGTGTTGCTGGCATGAACGGTAAGCTCAACGCGGCAGTTCTTCTTTTCCACCCGGAAGGTGACAGAAGCCTCTGCATCTCCACGGAAGTAACGCTCCAGCTTGCCGACCTTTTTCTCGGCATAGGCCTTTACGGCGGGATCTACCGTGCACTTTCTTTCGTTTAACTTCACATCCATAGAAATCAACTCCTTATGTGCATTGAAGGAAGAATCCTTCTATCCCTACTATAGCACAGTTGTGGTAGAAAGGAAATAGAAAACCACAGAAAATTGTGCAATTTTACGAAAAGTTCATATTGTTCACAAAAAATAAAAGTCGCCGGGCACTTTGCTATGTGCCCGACGACAAAATGTATGAGGATTACTGAAGGTTCTTCTTCAGGGTTTCCAGTTCTTCCTTCAAGGCTGCAGGCAGTTTATCGCCAAAGTCTTTGTAGAAGTCCTCGATGTTTGCTACATCCTCCATCCACAGACTCTTGTCCACACTGAGCAGACCGGTGAGGGTTTCCAGAGAGACATCGGTGCCCTCCAGATTGATGTCTGCAGGATTGGGCTCGTAGCCGATGGGGGTCTCCTGTGCGTCCACCTCATCGAAGCAGCGCTTCAGGATCCACTCCAGCACGCGGAGGTTGTCGCCAAAGCCCGGCCACAGGAAGTTGCCGTCTTCGTCGGTGCGGAACCAGTTGACATTAAAGATCTTGGGAGGATTGGGAATCTTGTTGCCCATATCCAGCCAGTGCTGCCAGTAGTCGCCCATGTGGTAGCCGCAGAAGGGACGCATAGCCATGGGGTCACGGCGGAGCACGCCAACTGCGCCGGTGGCGGCGGCGGTGGTCTCAGAGGCCATGATGGAGCCTACAAATACGCCGTGCTGCCAGGAACGGGACTGATAGACCAGCGGAGCGGTCTTTGCCCGGCGTCCACCGAAGATGATGGCGGAAATGGGAACACCCTGGGGGTTGTCAAACTCGGGGGAGATGCAGGGGCAGTTTTTTGCAGGAGCGGTAAAGCGGGAGTTGGGATGTGCACCCTTCTCTGTGGCCGTTTCGCCATTCCAGGGACGGCCCTGCCAATCCTCTGCATTGGTGGGGGGGGTCTTGTTCATGCCTTCCCACCATACGGTATTGTCGTCCTTGTTCAGTACAACATTGGTGAACAGTGTGTTCTTTGCGGTAGAGGCCAGAGCATTGGGATTGGATTTGGCAGAGGTGCCGGGGGCAACGCCAAAGAAGCCGTTTTCGGGGTTTACAGCCCACAGACGGCCATCGGGGCCGATCCGCAGCCATGCAATGTCATCACCAACGGTCCAGACCTTGTAGCCCTTCTTCTGATACTCTTCCGGAGGCACCAGCATAGCAAGATTCGTCTTGCCGCAGGCAGAGGGGAAGGCGGCGGTCACATAGCGGATCTCACCCTGAGGATTCTGAATGCCAAGGATCAGCATATGCTCGGCCATCCAGTCCTCCTGACGGCCCAGATAGGAGGCAATGCGCAGAGCAAAGCATTTTTTGCCCAAAAGAACGTTGCCGCCGTAGCCGGAGTTGATGGACATGATGGTATTGTCCTCAGGGAACTGTACGATGTAGCGCTCCTCGGGGTTCAGGTCAGCCTTGGCGTGGAGACCCTTGATAAAGTCACCGTCAGTGCCCAGTGCGTCCAGAACCTCATTGCCGATGCGGGTCATGATGTTCATAGAAATGACAACATAGATCGAATCGGTGACCTCAATGCCGTACTTGGCAAAGGGGGAGCCAACAATGCTCATGGAATAGGGGATCACATACATGGTGCGGCCCTTCATGGCACCGTCATAGAGCTTATGGAGCTTTGCATACATCTCCTGAGGATCCATCCAGTTGTTGGTGGGGCCTGCATCCTCTTCCTTCCGGGAGCAGATAAAGGTACGGCTCTCCACGCGGGCCACATCGTTGGGGTCGGAGCGGTGGAGATAGCAGCCGGGAAGCTTTTCCTGATTCAGGGTAATAAATTCACCCGTGGAAACCGCCTCAGCGGTGAGTCGGTCCAACTGGGCCTTATCACCGGTAATGAGCTCCACGGCGTCAGGCTTTACAAGCTGGGTCACCTCATCCAGCCATGCGTTTACCTTGACGTTGTTGGTAAGTGCCATAAATTGTTCCTCCATATTGTCCGCCAAAGCCCTCGTAGCTGAGCCCCGGCAGAAAGATTACTTTGTAATCATATAATAAATTCCGCCAGTTTTCAAGGGAAAATGCAGAATCCGTAAAATTTATTGCAGTAAATCGATAAATTGAAAGCGAAAATGGGTGGGTTCTGTGAAAAATAACGGAATATCAGTTGCAAATCACGCTTTTTTTTGATATATTATTGTAAACATCAGGCCGGATGGGTCCGACCACTATTTGGAGGAAGAAGCATGAAGAAACTAAAAAGAGTCCTCTGCCTTATGCTGGCAGCCTGCATTTTGACCTGCTGCCTGTCCGGCTGCGGCAGTAAGAAAAAGCCGGTTGCCACCATGACATTGGAGGGCGGCGATCAGATCACAATTTATCTCTATCCGGATCAGGCACCCAACACGGTGGCGAACTTTATCTCTCTGGCCAACGCCGGGTTTTATGACGGGCTTACGTTCCATCGGGTGGTAGAAGACTTTATCATTCAGGGCGGTGATCCCAACGGAGATGGCACCGGCGGCCCGGGCTATACCATTGACGGTGAATTTGCAGACAACGGCTTTAAGAAGAATGACATCAAGATGGAGGAGGGAGTCATCGCCATGGCCCGGTTCTCCGATTCCGGCAGCGACACGGAGGAAGCCTATAACTCTGCCGGCAGCCAGTTCTTTATTCTCATGGCGGATAAGGACAGTCTGCAGGGTCAGTATGCGGCCTTTGGCAAGGTGTTCTCCGGCATGAATATCCTGAAGAAGCTTTCTCAGACGGATGTGGATTCCAATGATAAGCCCAGAAAGGACATTGTCATTGAGTCCATCCGGGTGGAGACCTATGGCGTGGATTACGGTACGCCCAAGACTACACCCAAGGAAGACTATGGTTCCGCTGTAGAAACCGAGTAAATCCAATCAGTCAAAAGATCGCCCCGCAGATCAAAATCTGCGGGGCGATTTGGCATCTCGATTAGTCCTCATTGCAGTGGAAGGGAGCGGTCAGCTTGTCCCAGAAGCCGATGATCAGGCAGATGCCGCCAGCCAGTGTCAGAGAAGCGCCAACGATTTTCAGTACAAAGCGTGCGATCTTCATAGGGGAATCTCCTTTCTTAGAAGCGTTTTGTGCGGAACCAGTATTCATAGGTTTCCGTATAGCCCAGCTGATGGTACAGGGCACGTGCGCCGTGGTTGTCGGACAGCACCTGAAGGTAGGCAGTGGTGCAGCCCTGCTCCTTGCCATAGTTCATAATGGCGGTGCAGATGTCTCCGCCCAGTCCGCGGCGGCGGCAGTCAGCGTCCACATAGATGTCATAGAGCCCTACATGGCCCCGTTCCAGCACACCCAGACCGCAGGCAACCATTTTTCCGTTTTCTACAATAGAAGCGGCGGCAATGGGGTAGTGGATGTTGCCAAGCATTGCAGATGCAGCGGGGCGCTGAGCCTCTGCTGTTCCGTTCATGGTGAGAAATCCGTCCAGCCATGCCTCGGTCATTTCGCCGCTGACAGTTACCGCAGTGCCTGTCTTTCTGGGATAGTCAGCCAGGTCACAGACAAAGATGTTGCCGTCACGCTCGGTGCCGTAGCCCATCTCATCGAGCACCTTGGTACAGGCGTCAAGCTGCGTCGGATCCATGCCCTCATGCAGCTTGAAGATTGACATGGAAAGGCTGGAGTGCCGATAGAGAGACTCGGTATACTCGATTTTTTCCCGGGCGGGGAGCGTTTCGGGATACATGGGGTTGGCGCAGTTTACCCGATAGGTAAAGCCGCCGCCGAAGCGGACACTCCAGCCGTCGTACATGACATTTTGCAGGGCCGGAAAGGCATTGCACTGAAGCTCCTCGTAAAATGAGATTTCCTGCTTGTTCATTGGAATCACTCCGTTATTTCAGTTCTGAGAGTATTATACTTCCCCTAAAACAACAATGCAATCAATTTTTCTAAGGTAGCAGTAGGGGAGACAGCTGAGAAAATGCATCGACTACGGGAACACCGGCAGAAAGCAGATCGGCCTTGGATTGGTGCCCAATGGCGCAGAGAATGCAGGGGACGCCCATGGCATGAGCGGTTTCAAAGTCGTGGAGGGTGTCGCCAATCAGAACCATGTCCTCCGGTGCGATGGACTGTGCTGCCAGCCAGTCAAGGCCCCGCTGTACCTTTCCGGCAGCCAGTGTATCATTGGCGCCCAGCACGGCGTCAAAATAGTCTGCAATGTGGAAGCGGGAAAGATCCCGTTCCAGTGCCGCCTGATAGCCGGAGCTTAAAATGATTTGTGGGATGCCGTGATTTCGGAGGCTGTCCAGAAGCTCCGGTACGCCCTGATGGAGCGCCTGAAAATGCCGGGGATAGAATGCCTGAAAGTCCCGGGTGATCTCCGACATGGAAACCTTATTCAGATCAAACAGATGTTCATAAAAACGGCTGATGGGAGTGTCGATGTACTGGTAATACTGATCCATGGTGATGGGCGGCATATTTCGTTTGGCGAGAATATCGTTGACCACCAGCAGAGAGGCATAGCCGTCATCGGCCAATGTCCCATTCCAGTCCCAGATCACGGTTTTTGGTGTCTTCATAGGCTTCCTTCCTTATGAATGGGGCGGATACTGCTGGCGGAGCTCCTGCGCTCGCTGCTGCCGGGCCTTCAGGTCCTCACACATGGACTCATAGGCCCCGGCGTAGGCGGCTGCGAAATAGGGGCCCTTCCAGATCAGCAGAATGCCGAGGGTGAGCCCGCAGAGCAGGAACCATGGCAGAAAGCTCAAATCCAGCAGAAACAGCTCCCAGCGGTGGCCTTGGGTCATAGCGCTGGAGGTCCGAAGCAGCTGCCATGGGGAGGCATCGGGGTGATCCATTAGCAGAAACCAGATCATCCGGTACCGATAGGAGACGATCCACATGACCAGAACGGTCAGGACGCCTACGCCAATGGTTAGTCCCACTGCGGCGTTGGTGGGATCGGTGAGCATTGCCGCCAAATCCGCGCTGGAGGCGAAGAGACCGTAACCCAGACTGACCAGAAAGCTGATGGGCAGCAGGAAGGCGTAACTCCATGCGATCAGCAGCAGTGTATGCATTATTTCCAGCAGAATGACCCGCAGGGGCATATAAAAGCCCTCCAGAAGGGTGTTCATGGGAACCTCCTCCTGCCGATGGATCCGCAGTGCACCCAGTGTGTAACCGGCGCGGATCATCTGCATGACAGCCTGAATGACGAGACCGATGGCCAGGGAGAGCAGCAGACTTCTGGCACCGGAAGCCACAGTGGCGCTGAGGTAATTGCTGCTGCTGCCGATATGGGCGCTTAGCTCATTGGCGGCATATTGGAGCCCCAACAACACAGCCTGGGTAATGAGCGTCACCAGCGTCAGCAGCTTAGCAGGTTTTCCAGCCTGGTCGGCTCTTGATTTTGCGGTAAGTTTTATTTCACGGCGATTCAAAAAATCAACTCCAATTCTGGGCAAAATATGCGATATGAAACGTATCATACCCGGAGGAAAAAGTCAAGCTGGGGAAAAATAATCCGGGAATCGGTTGAAATACAAGGAATAGCGTGCTATAATAAAGTAAATAAAACTTACAGTCTGCATCGAATATACAGGGACTCAAATATCACCAAAGGAGGCCACCTTATGAACTTGGGTGAAAAAATCAAAGCCGCACGGCTGGAACGGCATATGACGCAGAAGGATGTGGTAGGCGACTATATCACCCGAAATATGCTTTCCAAGATTGAAAATGGCAGTGCCACACCCTCGGTCAAGACGCTGGAATACCTTGCAGGGGCGCTGGGGTTGCCGGCAGGCTATTTTATGACGGATTCCAACGGAGATGAGTTGACGCCGGGCGGTGTGGCCAGCGCCAGAAATCACTTTCGAAACGGAGAATATGAGGGCTGCGTACAGGTGCTCTCCGGGCTCGACATGGACGGCGGCTATCAGGATGAAGCGCTGCTGCTGATGGCTCGAGCAAAGATCGGCCTTTCCAAAAAGGCGATGACGGATGGCCGCTATGAAGAGGCCATTCGGCTGGCCAAGGAGGCTCTGGCGCATAACGATGACACCATTTATGCTTCAGCGGCATTCCGCACGGAAGCACTGCTGCTGGTAGCTCGGTGCACCATGGAGCTGCAGGGTGATTTTCAGAAGGCAATGGATGATTATCAGGCGGCCTATCAGGATCAGGGGCTGGGCGAGTTTTACCGGCTGACCATGGCGGAATACTATATTGATCAGGGAGACCTGGCCAGCGCCAAACGGGAAATGGACAGTATTGCACGCCTGTCGGAGGCCACTGAGCCTGCATATCTGATGCTCCAGGGACGTATGGAGCTGAAGGACAACCAGTATGAGCAGGCGGCCAAGCAGCTGGAAAAGGCAGAGCAGCTGGCCCGCACCACCGGCAGCAACTATTTTATGTCGGGACTCTATGCCATGCTGGAGCAGTGCTATCGGGAGATGGAAGACTTCAAAAAAGCCTATCACTATGCGTCTATGCAGCTGCAAATTAAGGAATAAACGGACGGCGCATGATGCGAGAGACGAATAATGCGCCTACGCAGGTTCAAGATCCTGCGTAGGCGCATCCTGTATTTAATCGAGAATATATACGGTGCAGCTCCGTCGGCCAAACTGGATGCAGGTGCTGTAATCATCAAAGTAGAGGTCAATGATATTTCCCTTGATGGCGCCGCCGCAATCCTCGGCAGTGGCGACCCCTTAAATCCAATTTCCATCATCGGATACGATGTACATTCTGGTGCCGTAGGGGATTACGCTGGGATCCACGGCAATGGCGCCGTAACGGGCAGAGGCGCCGGTGGCAGTGGTACCGCCTCCGGTGTAGGCGGTGGCCTCTACGGAAATGGTGCTGCTGTAGGAGAGCACCTGACCGTCAGAGGTGGTGATGGTATTGCCGGAGACGGCGTCTTCCTCAGGTTCAGGTTCCGGTTCCGGCTCCGGTGTAGGTTCCGGTTCCGGCCCCGGCGTGGGCTCTGGTGTGGGCGCAGGCGTGGGTTCGGGCATAGAAACAGGAGCGTCCTCGGATTTTGCCTCAGCTTTTACAGAGGCGGAAAGCAGTTCGGAGGCAGGCGTGGGAGCCTGTGTGGGCTCCTGTGAAACTTCTACGGCAGCCTCGGATTCCTGACAGGTTTCCTTACTGCCAACCAGAATTACTTCATCTACGGGAGCGCTGAGCAGCTTGGTAGAGACGACCTGCGTGGAGACCAGCTGTCCGTTTTCATAATCGAGCTGGGTAGTGATCTGATTTTTACCTTCTACACCGGCGACCTGTACCTTGGTTTCGCCGACCGGCAATGTGGGATCCAGATAGGATACGGTTTCGTAGGGAATGGCAGCCGTGGTGACCTGTGTTTTTTCATTGGAGTGAGCAATGGAAAGAGACATGCCGTCATAGGTGGGATCCAGAGTGGAAACAGCGGCCCCGTCGACTGTGAGCGTGTCACCAGAACCCAGAGAAATTGCAAGCTGATCCAGCAGATCCCCAACGGTTCCACCGTATACCGTGGCACTGAGTGCTTCACCGGCGTTGTTGACGGTGATATTCTGGCAGCGTGCAATGGTAATGCTGCGC
>OLRG01000246.1_pt1 | contig 56505 bp, 50 predicted proteins | sample 1672331 | NCBI WGS metagenome assembly OLRG01 (sample SAMEA3136672, study PRJEB25190) | human gut metagenome
GAATGGAACAGCTCTGTCTCCAGGAAGATCTGTCCGTCTGTGATGGAAATAACGTTGGTCGGGATATACGCGGAAACGTCTCCTGCCTGTGTCTCAATAATAGGAAGAGCAGTCAGGGAACCGCCGCCGTGTGCCTCGTCCAGTCTTGCGGCACGTTCCAGAAGTCTGGAATGGAGATAGAAAACATCTCCGGGATATGCCTCACGTCCCGGGGGACGACGGATCAGCAGGGAAAGTGCACGATAGGCAACTGCATGCTTACTTAAATCATCGTAAATGATAAGCACATCTTTTCCCTTATACATAAAATATTCACCCATTGCACATCCGGAATACGGTGCAATGTACTGCAGCGGGCTGGCTTCTGAAGCAGTAGCCGCTACAACGATGGTGTAATCCATAGCGCCGTTTCTGGTAAGAGTTTCAACCAGTGAAGATACTGTGGAACGCTTCTGACCAATTGCAACATAGATGCAGATCACGTCCTTACCTTTCTGATTGATAATCGTATCTGCTGCCAGAGTGGTCTTACCAGTCTGACGGTCACCAATGATCAGCTCACGCTGGCCTCTTCCAATGGGAACCATGGAGTCAATTGCCTTAATACCGGTCTGCAGAGGCTGGTTAACGCCCTGTCTCTCGCAGATACCTGGTGCCGGGCTCTCAATCGCCCTGTATTCACTTGTCACTACAGGTCCTGCACCGTCAATAGGCTGTCCAAGGGCATTTACAACTCGCCCGATCATAGCCTCACCAACCGGAACGGATACCACCTTTCCGGTGCGCTTTACGGTCTGACCTTCGCCAATACCGGAATCATCCCCAAATAAAACGATAGAAACACTGTTCTCTTCCAGGTTCTGTGCCATTCCGAAGCTTCCGTCCTCAAATTCAAGAAGCTCTCCTGCCATACAGTTGATAAGACCGCTGGCTCTGGCAATGCCATCACCAACCATAAGAACCGTACCGGTCTCATTCTGTTTGATAGCGTTATCGTAATATTTGATCTGACTGCGGATGACTTTTGAAATTTCTTCAGGTTTAAGCTGCATTTTCTCTATCCATCCTTATACTATAAGCTCGTTTAATTTTCTGGAAAGACCATCCAGACGACTCTTTACAGTACCGTCCAGCTGCTTGCCCTCCAGCTCCACTTTAAGACCTGCAAGCACCGTCGGATCTGTCTTCTGGGTCAGAGTAACGGTCTTACCGCTTATCTTCTCCAGCTTGTCCTTAAGCGCTGCCATCTGCTCATCTGTCAGTGCAACCGCGCTGGTCACCACTGCAGTGGCAATATTATGGTCCACATTGTACCGCCGTGTAAATTCCTCGCAGCAACCGGAATACTCTCCCAGGATTCCGCGCTCACACAGCAGCTTCAAAAAATTCACCAGATACCGTTCTGCTTCTGTTCCAAATGCAGTATCAAGAAGTTTTGTCCTCTCTTCCTTCGGGATAGAAGGCTCTGACAACAATTTCACATAATCGGGATTCTCCCGAAAAAGCTGCCGGATCGTCTGCATCTGCTCCAGCACAGTGTCGGTAAGCTGTTCTTCAGCAGCAAGATCATACATGCTGCTGCCATATAATCTGGCAATCTGCGTCATGATGCCTCACCTACATTCGAAATAAACTCGTCGATCAGTTTCGCGTGATCCTCTTCTTTGATCTCACGCTCGATCACCTTGCCGGCAATCTCCATTGCCATGCCGCCGATCTCATTCTTCACTTCATTGACAGCTTTGCGTTTCTCCTGTGCAATGTCGCTCTCAGCCTTCTCTTTCATAGCACGGGCTTCCTGGGCTGCACTTTTCAGGATCTCCTCACTCTGGAGGGAAGCTGTCCTCTGTGCCTCTGTGACAATATCGCTGGCCTTTGCTTTGGCCTGCTGCATATTCTGTTCATACTCTGTCTTCATGGCAAGAGCTTCTTCCTTCGCCTTTGTAGCATCCTGGATTTCGGCATCTGCCATTGCTCTTCTCTTCTGAAGCATTTCATTGACAGGCTTAAACAAAAATCTTTTTATCAGATACATTTGAAGAAAAAGATTGCAGATCTGTGCGATAAACGTCCACGGCACAATTCCTACAAGTTCCTGTACCTGCATGTTCTAACCTCCTGTTGTAACTGCTACCATTCATACCGTTCCAGTATCTTACCAGTATAGAAACCAGCTGCTTTGGTGCCGTCTCTATGGAGCTTCCATAACAGCGGTCTGTGAATGGTAACGCCTGTGATACTTGTCCTTAATTATCCAAGGAACTTCATGAAGGTACCAGGTGCAACAAAGATCAGAAGCAGACCGGTTACGAAACCGTAAATACCTGTAGTCTCTGCGATCGCACAACCAAGAAGCATGGTAGAGGTTACATCACCTTTACACTCTGGCTGACGTCCGATTGCTTCCAGAGCTTTTGCAACTGCGTTACCTTCTCCAATACCAGGTCCGATACCTGCGATCAGTGCAAGACCAGCACCAATTGCACAACCAGCCAGTGCGATACCTTTTGCCAATACTGTAAAATCCATAATCAAATCCTCCTGTTATTTATGATTTCTCTTGTTAAAAATTCAATTCATCCGGAAACTGCAAAATATTTTCTGCATTTTCCGATTTTCTGCCCACTTCGTGAACATCCGCCTTCTTTACGCTACTCTTCTGCTGCATTCGCGATATACATTACAGTCAGCATACAGAAAATAAATGCCTGCATGATTCCGGAAAACCAGTCAAAATAAACTGACATAATTGCCGGAATACCAACGTCCAGGAATGGGATCTTCGACAAAACCTCTCCCACAATACCCGGAATCAGTCCAAACAGTTTGGAGCTTGCCAGCGCCAGCGCTGCATAGATCAAACCATTGATAACTACACCGGAAAGAATATTTCCAAAATGACGGCATGCCATACTGATCGGTGTGGCAATCTCAGAAAGAATATTAAATGGTGTCATAATAGGGATTGGAGTTGTAAATCCCTTCATATATCCACCGAAACCATTTGTCTTGATCTTCTGTGCCGTGATCATGGTAAATACAACAACTGCCCATGCAGCTTCTGTGGAAAGATCTGCTGTAGGGCTTCGCAGTCCTACAAGGCTGATCAGGTTGGATACCACACTGGTAGCAAAAAGCGCCGCCACAAAAGGAATCATATAGCTGAATTTCTCCCCCATATTTCCGATGACGAACTTATTTGCTGTCTCCACCAGAAGCTCAGCCACAGCCTGTCTCCTGGATATTTTCTCCACCTTCAGATCATGTGTCAGCCAGATACAAAGTCCTGTGATCAACAGCATAACCAGCCAGCTTACAACCAGAGTCTCCGTGATCTGGAATTTCCCCAGGATGGGAATCTCGAACGGAAACGTATAGAATATCCTGCCACCGGTTATTTCGATATCCATGTACTCTCACCTCCTGTCATTATAAATTTGTAACTGTTCCGTACCACATCTGTCACACACTTCGCGGAGCAGTACCTGCTGAATAGTTACATAAAATTGTATATATCATTATGCGGCCTTCCTCCCCCCAATGATTCCAACTGTCTTGATCACAATGTTTGGAAAAAGCAATGGTAAGATTCCGGCTACAAACTGAAAACAGGGAACCGCAATCGCCAGAACGCCCCAGATAAGCTGAAGCATCATTCTCTGACTATAGCTGGCCTTCATCTTTGCTGCAGCCTGTTTATCGTCCTCCATGGAAACTATCTTCTGAACGGTCAGTCCCATAAGGAAAAAGTTCAGTACTGCCACCATCCCGCCAATAAATCCGGCGAGAAGCACTGTATAATCAAACGGAATCTGCTCCGGCACTGCCAGATGTCCGATTCCAAATACAGCCCACATCAGGACTACGCATACAAATGTACCAATCGCCACCTTCTTAGTCTCTTTCCTCACTGCCGGCTGCACATCTGCAAACATTTTGCTCATACAAATCTCCCTTCTGAAACGTGTTTGAAAAAGGCTTTCCGCAAAATGTACGTCACACTTTGCAGGAATGATTCCTCAAACATACTCTAATGATGTCTGTTAAATGAAACTTTATTCTTCTTTTTCTCTTTCTTCTGATGGCCGGTTACGGACAGGTAAAGCTTATAGGCTACTGTAAAGGATCCTCCCAGTCCGAAAAAAAAGCCAGGAATAAAAATCCATTCTCCTATTCCCAGGCTGGTACTCATCCACCAGCAGATCAGCAGGCACAGAAGCAGAGGAGTGATAAAGGATAAGCTAAATTGACTAAGCAAAGTCATATTCTTGATAATATCTCCCCATTTTTTCATAAAAGTCTCCTGTCTCAATTCTCATTTTATAGACAGATTTTAACACAATTCAGTGTGGATAGCAACTTTTTTTGTGCATATTATTTAAAAATTGACTTCCATTTTATTGCATATCGTCAATTTTTTCACACTTCAAAAAGTAATTACATGCTAACAAATTCTTGTTATTTTGTCGTTATACAATTGTTAAACATTGACTAAAATTCAGACACTGCAGGTAGTATTGTCTAGAGCATGTTTGAAACAGGCTCTGGCTGCAATATCCTTTGATATGCAAAAAACTGCCTTGTATCAGCATTCCCATTTCTGGTAAATTCATGCTGTACAAAGCAGTTTCTCTTTCACAGTTTTTTATGAACCGCTCTATCTTATTTTAGAGCGTATTTGTAAAATCATTCCCACAATCTGCACGCCCCACCTTGCGGTATAATTTGCCCGAATTCGGTTGTCGCAGCCCGGTTCGGATAATCATTTCTGAAAGTTGTAACGTGCCTCTTATGGAAACTGTTTTAATTTGCATACAAATACGAACTGTATGTAGGATCATCGATGTTTGAGGAATCAATCCATGCCGGGTCGATACGCACATTCCGCTTGATTTCCACACTCTTCTTTGGTGCTGTAGTCAAAAGTGCTGTCCAGATGGTCTGATATCCCATCGCGTAAGGCTGCTGGGAAACCACGCCGACCTCTTTACTATTTCGGATAGCCTCCTGTTGTTTCGCTGTGGCATCCACACCAACCATCACAATGGAATCCTTTGTCTCATCCTTTTTCATGTCCAGATACAGATCGGCAATATCTGCATTATCGCAGAAAACACCGTCCAGCTGCGGATATTTGTCAAGAACCTCCTGCATGGCAGCTGTCATATCCTCTACCTGATCCTGATAAACAATCTCCACAACCTCAATATCCGGATAATTGGTGATATAATTGGTAAAACCGCTTACACGTTCCTGAATGCTCTGCGTCTTTTCCTGCGCGGAAAAGACAGCAACCTTACCCATTTTTCCGATGGCTGTGGCTAATCTATACGCAGCGATTTCTCCCACCCTGGTATTATCCGTACCGCGGAATGCACGGATCATCTTACTGTCCGTAACACCGGAGTCAAATGCCACAACCGGGATTCCATTCTCCTTGGCAGCTTCCAGCTGCGCCTGAAGGGAATCCATATCGCTGGCAGAAACACAGAGTACATCAGGATTCTCTGCAATTACTGCATCTATGGTATTTACCTGGCTCTCCACATCTTTCTCATCGCTGGCGCCTTCAAAGGTCATGGTCACCTGATCTTCTTTCTTGAAGCCATATGCCTCGTTTACATCGGCAATTGCCTGCTCCATTCCTTTCTTAACCAGTCCCCAAAACTCTCCGCTTGTACTCTTGCTTACAACTGCCACCCGGGATCCTGCCTGGATTTCTACAGATGTATCAATTTCAGGAATAAGAGGATCCTTTTCTTCCTGGGCTTCTTCTGTGGATTCCGTAGTCTGCCCGTCAGAAACCAGTGGTGCGATCACTTTCTCCACTTCTTCTTTCTTACAGCCTGTGAAGGTGCATAATGCAGCCAGAACAACAGCAGGTATCACTGCTACTTTTTTCATTTTATTCACTCCTCATCTGAATGTTTAAAGTTTTTTCAAAAAAACTTTTTATAACTATTTTTCGCAGTCTTCATCTTTGTTTAATCTTGCTTTTACATTATACACAATTTCGGTTCCACGTCTATAGTTTTTATGTTTTTTTCACATTTGCGGGATAGAAATCCCCTTAAATTCCGCCCCTTCCGGCTTCGTCACGAATTTCATCACCTTTCCGGTTACAGGATGTAAAAAGGTAAGGCTTGCGGCGCACAGGGCCAGGCTTCCTGCCCCGATGGTCACATTAGTTCCGGCACCATATTTCCGGTCACCTGCCAAAGGCATTCCGGCATGAGCCATCTGAACCCGGATCTGGTGATGACGGCCTGTATCCAGATGAATTCGAAGCAGCCATTTTTTCTTTCCGGAAATTGCATCCACAGCCTCACCGAGAACCTCATAGGAAAGTCTGGCCTTCTTCGCACCAGGAGTGTGCGCATTTACCACGGAAGAAGTATTGGATTTTCCATCTTTTTTCAGATAATCCTCCAGAACTTTTTCTTTTTTCCCAGCCTCGGCCTGCTTTCCATATGTTACTGCCAGATAAATTTTTTCCATCTTTCCAGCTGTAATCTGTGCACTTAACGATTTCGCAGCCTCAGGTGTCTTCCCAAATACAAGAATACCTTCTACCGGCTGATCCAGCCTGTGGATTACTGCCAGATATGGAATCCTTCTCCCACCACCGTCTTGCATTGCCAGATAATTTTTCAGGCTGCTCTCCAGATCCATGGCACCGATTCTTGCATTCTGTACCGCAATTCCCGCTGGCTTACGGCAAACTATAATTTCTTTATCTTCGAAAAGAATGTAGTCCTCTATTTTCCCACTAAACATCGTCTGCTTCCCTCATAGTTTCCAATTTTCTCCGCTCATTATAGCGGATTAAAGCCTGATTTACAAGCTCACACTTTCTATTCCGGTATGCTTTATGCTGCATATCGGTTCCTGTTCACTTCGTATCCAATACATCATCCCGCTTTTTTGTCTCTCACAGCATGGAAAAGGACGGTCATCATTTTACTTATATTTCAAATGATGACCGTCCTAAAATTCTTCAGTATTCAATGGTCTTTTCCTCGTTTTTCAAATTGATTTACAATTTAATATTTACGTGGTCTTTATTCAGTTGTTCTATATTCAGTTTTAAGTTTTTATTTAAAATATCTTATCTTATTTCCTGCTCATAAACGATATGATGTTTATCATTCGGTTTATTTAGAAGTTTGATAGATTGAAATTATAATTCACGTTTTATAATTTCTTCTGCAGAAATATCGGATATACTTCTCAGGCTCTGAATCATTATCATAAACAATTTCAAACTTAATTCGGTTAAATCCAAAACCACTTACTGGTTCATATGCTCTCTTATATGTATTATACAAAAAAGTTTGAGCGGAAGTTCCTGATCTATTTCTGACTGGAATATCAATTATGATATTCTTCTAATGCAAAGTTTCGATTCATATTCTAAAGTTTCAATAGGAATCTCAAGATATCCTGCTTATCTGTGATAAGGGGTTATATCCTCTGGAGAAATGTTTCTTTACACAAGTTCCAGATCTTTGTATTAGTGGTGGACAGTTATTCAATATAAGTAATCGCTTCTATTTACCTTGGATACGTTTATAAGTATCAGTTGAATCAAGTGATACTTTATTTTCTATTTACACGGTTCTCGTATCAGGTCTTCTTGCAGGAAATGCGATTCCTGTCTCTCTTATATTGATTAGAAAGATTTTATGTTCCCATTGGAATCACTAAGCTCCTTTCTTTATGAAGTTGTTTTTCTTTTCTTTTGATGAGCTTATATTACCATCTCCTGTCTTATTTGTCAATACTTTTTCGTGTATTTTTTGTTTTATTTCTGTTTTATTTTGGTGCTTCACGTTGTATTTCTGTGTTTTTTACTAATTATTGTAATTATTCAGAATATTTGTTTATATAACAAGAAAGGCTCCTTTTTGCAAAAGTCTAAATAGGTGTTTAAAAAAGGCTTTCTGCAAGATATACGTCATGATTTGTGGGAGATTTTGTCCGGTTGAGGGTATCATAGCGGGCTACGACAACCGAATTCGGGAAAAATATACCGCAAAGTGGGACGTGCAGATTGCGGAAATGCTTTTTTAAACACGTTCTAGCCTATGTAGAAACACATTGAGCGATATTTGCCTTTTCATTGCAGTGTGATCATACCATGTAGAACTTTTTATGTAACAGGGAATTCTGATAAAAAGGCAGGTCGCTCTCAAAAAGAATGACCTGCCTCATAACATTTTATTTTCTATTGTAGTTGATCAGACAGCCTTTCAGGATGATTTCCCGCTCATCATCTGTCAGCTCTCCAAGTGTTACAGTAAATGGAACCAGTCCGCTCTCTTTTACCACATAGCCGGTAATGCAGTCGGCTTTCTCTTCCACAGCCTTGCGGATTTCCGGGAAGAACAGGTAATCACCGTTTACAAACGGAAGATCACCGGCTGGGATCAGGAATGGAAGCATTCCCCAGTTAATCAGGTTGGAACGGTAACGTTTGGTAGCGTATTCGTTGGCAATGTTTGCCCAGCCGCCAAGTACTTTCTGGCAGGAAGCAGCCTGCTCACGGGCAGAACCATCTCCGGGCTTCACTGCGAAAATAGTACTTCCAACGCCAAGATTGCCTTTGCCAGCTTCCGGATACTCTTTGTTCACCGCTTCCATAACCGGCTTCAACTCTGGCAGTGCATCCAGCGGACATTCGCCGTTCTCAATGGCATGCTCTGCTTTCTGAACCTCTTTTGCCCGTCCAACATAAGCCGGATCCTTTCTGGAAAGAGTAAACTCAGCCAGTCCAAGAGGATTGGAACGGTAGGAGGAAGTCTCACCGGACGGGATCAGCTCGTCGGTAGTAGTTACCGGATCGTGAATTTCGGAAACAACCTTCAGAACCAGATTCTCTGCAAGTGCCGGCATCTTCGGCCAGTCTTTGATGTTCGGTCCAAACTGGATCTCAACAGACGGATCAGCCACGCCTTTGCTGTCAAATACACGGTTATCGTAAATCGTTTTATCAAAGAAATATTTCTGTCCTCTGTACTCTCCTGTGAAATTCTCAGCAGAGGTAAGGAATCCCTTGTTTGCAGCTGTAGCAGCGATAGAACGGGCATCCATAAGTGCAACAGAAGAAATCTGACCATTCTGGATCTTGGAGCCTTCACGGTTCGGGAAGTTTCTGGTGGTATGGCGGATACTGAAAGCATTGTTTGCCGGAGTATCTCCAGCACCGAAGCATGGACCGCAGAATGCAGTTTTCACAACAGCACCTGTCTCAAGAAGATCTGCCAGAACTCCATTCTTAGCCAGCTCCATATAAATCGGAGTACTTGCCGGATATACGCTTAAAGTAAAGGCATCTGCACCGATGCTGGTTCCGCGGAGAATATCCGCTGCAGCACAGATATTCTCAAATCCGCCGCCTGCACATCCTGCAATGATTCCCTGGTCAACGTAAAGCTTTCCGTCTACAACCTTATTACGGAGAGTATAAGGAACCTTGCCGTCCAGACTTACCAGAGCTTTTTTCTCAACATCGGCAAGGATGTCATCCAGATTTGCATTCAGTTCATCAATTGTATAAGTATTGCTTGGATGGAACGGCATAGCGATCATTGGCTTGATCTCGCCAAGGTCAATCTCCACACAGCCGTCATAGTAAGCCACATCTCCCGGTTTCAGCTCTTTATAGCTCTGGGCTCTTCCATGGATCTCGTAAAACTCCTGAATCTTTTCATCTGTCTGCCAGATGGAGGAAAGACAGGTAGTCTCAGTAGTCATAACATCGATTCCAATACGGAAATCAGCACTTAAATTAGCTACGCCAGGACCTACGAACTCCATTACTTTATTCTTCACATAACCATTTGCAAATACTTTACCAATGATAGCAAGAGCAACGTCCTGCGGTCCTACGCCCGGACGGGGACTTCCTTTCAGATAAATAGCAACAACTCCTGGCATATTAATATCATATGTCTGGGAAAGAAGCTGCTTCACAAGCTCCGGTCCGCCCTCTCCCATAGCCATGGTACCAAGAGCGCCATAACGGGTATGGCTGTCTGAGCCAAGAATCATCTTGCCGCACTCAGCAAGCATTTCGCGGGCAAACTGATGGATAACTGCCTGATGTGGCGGAACATAGACACCGCCGTATTTTTTCGCACAGGTAAGACCAAACATATGGTCATCCTCATTAATAGTACCGCCAACTGCACAGAGGGAGTTGTGACAGTTTGTCAGAACATACGGTACCGGAAAACGCTCCAGTCCGGAAGCACGTGCAGTCTGGATAATTCCTACAAAAGTAATATCATGGGATGTCAGTTTATCAAATTTAATCTGAAGCTTGTCCATATTACCGGAAGTATTATGGGCTTTTAAAATAGAATAGGCAATGGTATTTCTTGCTGCATCTTCTCTGGAAACAGGAAGCTGGGCTTCAGCTGCCGGAATGATTTCCTTTCCATTCTGCAGATACACGCCAGTATCATATAATTTCATAATAAAGCTCCTCCTCATCTTGAGAGATTTATAAGTAACAAATATTATGCAGCTGTTCACCAGCAACATTCTGAGAGGTATTTTTTGTGAACAGCAGCAACATTATCGTTAATTATAGTAGATTTCTCCGAAAGGGTCAAGCAAAAACACTTTAGCGTGCTAAAAAGCTTTTTCTGCAAAAATGGTCTGTAATTTTGCTCCACATTTCTGTTGCAACTTTTTCAAATCAGTGATAAGGTAGAATCTACCAACACTGAAATAATGGGAGGTGTTCTAAGATGTTTCGCCTTTGGGGAAGAATCTGGAAAGATAACCATATGCTGAAGGATACCGTGATCTGTGATGACCGCCAGGAGACCAGAACGCACAAGGTTTTTCACTGTCTGGAGCAGATCTGTTATGAGCTGGATCTGGGAAATCCGATCTGGCTGGATACTACGGTGCGGGATTTTAAGAAGCACAGTAAAACACGTTTTTATCAGGATAATTTTATTGAACAGATTGACTTTGATTACCTGGAAATACAGGTAATAGAGGAAGATGGAGGAGAATGATGAAAAAGACAAAAATGTTTATGCTGGTTCTCACCAGCGCAGTACTTGCCCTTACTCCGGTAACTGCAAACGCAGCTGAAGCTGCACCTTCTCAGGTAACGGAAACTGTTATTGCCACCCCTACTCCGACGCCCAAAAAGCCACAGAAAAAAGGCTGGGTGAAGACCAAATCCGGAATCAGAAGATACTATCGAAAAGGAAAACGCCTCACCGGTTTCCAGAAGATTGGCAAGAATTATTTCTATTTCAGTGCCAAGGGAACCCTATTAAAAAATACTACTGTTAATAAAGGTTACAGGGGATTTACTTACTACATCGACAATAAAAGTCATGTAATCGGCAGAAAAAAGGGTTCTACCTACTATACTGCCAACGGAAAGAGAATGACTCAGGTTCAGATTGCCAACCTCCGCTCCAAGCAGATTGCAGCAGAGATCACCAATTCCAGCATGTCCAAATCCCAGAAGCTTCAGACATGTTTCAACTGGGTGATCAAGGGCTATTATAATATCTGGCGTGATTTTGACCAGGGCGGCAAGGACTGGCCGGCTACTTTTGCAAATGACCATTTTCTCCATCACAACGGAGACTGCGTTTCTGACGCTGGCGCATTTGCTTACCTCGCCAAGGCAATCGGATACAAGAATGTTTATGTATGTGCCGACGCTGTGCAGAGCAACAACAATGCCCACGCATGGTGCGAGATCAACGGGTATGTTTATGACCCGCTTTTCGCAGAGGCAAAGAGTTACAGCAAGTATTACGGTGCAACCTATGGTTCTTATGGACTTTACCCGGTTTTGAAATATAAGATCTCATAAATAGTTAATATTCGCTGTACTGGCTACAACAACTAAATTCAGACAAAATATATGCGGCGCACAGATTACAAAAGCTCCCGGATCCGCTACAGGATTCCGAGAGCTTTTTTGGCAAGCTGGTCAGCCATATCGTTGTATTTGTCGTTGGAGTGTCCTTTTACTTTTACAAAATGGACTTTTACTTTCTTCACGGCTCCCCGGTAAAAGCTCTGATACGCAATTGTTCCGGGTTTGGTAGCTTTCCAGGCACCGGTGCACCATTTGGCAATGCCTTCATAATCATGGTAAATGGTGATTTCCGGAATATTATGATCCACAGCATACTGCATTGCCGCTTCGGAGCCTTTGATTTCTCCTGCTACATTATGCATCAGTGCCAGCTCTTTGTCCGTCATTTTTTCGCAGAATGTGTGCTCTTCTCCATCCTTCAGGATGACCATTCCGTAGGAAAATTCGCCGGTGTCAGAGCGGTAACTGCCATCTACGTAGGCAATCACCTGGTCTGACGCAGGTTTTTCTGCCCTGGAAAGTGTATCCGGGATGCCCTCTGCACTCACACCGGCAAATGCCTGTGCCTCTTCCATAGTGGGAAAGCTCTTAAATTCTGCTCCCGAAAATCCCGTGACCTGTTTCTGACACTCTGCCCAGGTCATAAATACACCTGTTTTTCTGCCTGTTCTTACTGCATAGTATTTCTTTGCCATGTAGTCTCCCTTCTGTATCAGACATTCTCAAACACTTTTTCTTTAATTATAACGAAACTGTTTCTTATCTTCAATAATAGATTAGAGCATGTCCACAACACACTCTAATCTATCCCTGGCCCGAAACTTTAATATACCCTGTTTGTCCTGTCGTCACGTTGGAACCGCTGAATGTTTTTCACCACTTCATCCACTACGCGGAATCTGGTCTCTTTCGCAGCCCATGCAATATGCGGAGTAATGATCAGTTTATTGCTATCCTGGATCTTAAGAAGCGGATTCTCCGGATCCATTGGCTCTTTGCAAAGAACATCAAGGCCTGCACCTGCAATGGAGCCTTCTGTAAGAGCGGTGTACAGATCTGGCTCATTTACAATGGCGCCTCGCGCAACATTCAGGAAAATAGCGGTTTTCTTCATCTTACGGAATTTTCCCAGTGTCATCAGGTTCTCCGTGTACCCATTCAGCGGCGCATGGACAGAAAGAATATCGGAGCGGGAAAGAAGCTCATCCAGGCTTACCTGTTCATATTCTGTATTGTATTTCTTCCCGGAAGCGGAGTAGCAGATAATATGGCAGCCGAATGCCTTAGCGATCTGCGCCACCTTGTTTCCGATTGCGCCAAGTCCAATGATTCCCCAGGTTTTCCCATCCAGCTCGAAGAAATTCTGACCGAAGTGAGAGAAGCAGGTGCCTCTTGCATATTCTCCGGATTTTACGTAATTGTCGTAATAATTCAGTTTTTCCAGAACATAGAAAAGAAGAGCAAAGGTATGCTGTGCCACTCCGTTTGTGGAGTATCCGGCAACATTGTAAGCTGCAATTCCCCTCTTTTTCAGATAGTCTCCATCCAGGTTGTTAAAGCCTGTTGCGGTCAGGCAGACCAGCTTTAGGTTCCGGGCTTTTCCAATGGTAGACTCGCAGATTGGAACCTTGTTGGCCACGATCACATCTGCGTCTTTTGTCTTTTCTTCCATTTCATCTGCTGTTGTACTTCGATATATTACTACTTCGCCCAGTGCCTCAAATGGAGTAAATACCATATCCTGTCCCAGGCTGTCTGCTTCCAGAATTACAATTTTCATAATGTGCTCCTCGCTTTCTTCTGTGCTCATTTATATAGTCGTGCGTTTCCTCATCTGTTTTATAAAATACCGTTTTCTCCAGGAAAATGCAATCCCCAAAATATAAGAGCGCAAAGCTGATAGTGCCTACGCCCTTATTTAGCAGTCTGTAATTATCAAGCCATAAATTCCCGGATGATCTCACGCATAATCTTCTCTTCCTCAGGAGTCAGCATCTTACTGAAATGACTTCCGGAAGCAGCGGTCTGCTTAATGCTGCTGGTAATCTTGTCCACGATTTCTTCCTGTAAAACGGGGTCCGCTTTTTTCGCAGCAGGAATCTCTTCTGCCCAGCTTCTCATCTGCTCCACATAATCTGTCAGCGTGTCCATCACCAGCTCTTCTTTGTAAGAAAAATCCAGAGCCTGACGCAAAAGCAATAATGTAACTGGTACAGTGGCGCCCACATACAGATAGGTCAGAGGAAGCCCCTCTTCTATCCTTAACGTCTGGGAAAAATAGATGGCACAGCCAAGGATCACAGTGGACAAAAGTGCCGGATACCACACCAGCCGATTCATTCTGTGAAGAAGCCTGTCCCGTGTTTTCCAAAGCCTCAGCCATTTTTCCTTCAGGCTGATCCGCTGGCTGCTGCCTGTTCCTTGGGTGTTTTTCGCGCCTGTGGTTTTGCTTCCGGTACTTTTCAGCATTCTTCTGTAGGTGAGGTTTGTCGTCAGCATTCCAATTGCTCCAAGAGCCCCCAGGGCCGCCATACTGTAGAGCAATATCTGCAGATCCATAATTTTCTCCAGCATAATGTCCTCCCATATTCTTAACGTTTACGAACATTATACCGCTGTCCTGCTCTGTATGAAACATAAATCGTTCGTCAAATTCTCGGTAAATCTCGCTTATCCTGTGGTTTCTCTGCATATTTTCCTATTTTATGATCACTTATATAAAGACTTTCCGCAATATATCAATTAGTTTTTGATTTATTGCGGAATAAACGTGATATATTGCGGAATAGTTTTGATATTCCGCGCGATAAGTAAAATATATCGCAGAAATAAATATAAATGCCCCTTAAACAGATTCTGCTTATTTCTACAGTGTCTGCTTAAAGGGCAGTATATTATCTTCCTTACATTTCCTGTAATGCAGCTACCACTTTCTCAAACTGCATAAAGTGAGACGCCTTTACCAAAATGGTATCACCAGTCTGCACATAATCAGACAGATGGGACAAAAGGCTGTCACGATCCGGTTCTTCTATAACGATAAGCTCCGGGTTCTTTCTCGCCATCTTCGCAATGTTTGCGGAAAGAGGACCGGTGCAGATGCATACGTCAATTCCACACTGGGCTGCATGCTCGCCTACCTCTGCGTGAAGCTGAACTTCATTCTCTCCAAGCTCTCCCATGTCGCCTAAGATTGCCACTCTTCTGCCAGCACCATCTTTCAGCACATCCAGTGATGCTTTCATGGACATTGGGTTGGCATTATAACAATCGTCTACGATAAGGAAACGGTCTGTCTCGATCATGTGGAATCTGCCGCTGATGGCTTCCAGGGTCTCAATTCCGTGACGGATCTGCTCCAGTGTCAGCCCATAAATGCGGCCTACCGCTGTAGCAGCCAGCGCATTGTATACCATATGGATTCCCGGCATCGGAATATCTGCCATAAAGGATTCTCCGCCTATATGAATACGGCAGGTCATTCCCTTTAAGCCTCTGCTTGTAATCTCGTCTGCATATACATCCTTGTCAGCTTCCATGCCGAAGAATACAGGCTTGATTCCTTCGTACTCTTTTACCATGCAAAGCTTATCGTCATCACCGTTTAACACGATATGACCATCTTTTTGCAGATATTTAAAGATCTCAGTTTTTGCTTTCAGTACACCGTCTCTGTCCCCAAGATTCTCCAGGTGGCAGGTACCGATATTGGTGATCACACAGGTATTCGGTCTTGCAATTTTTGCCAGACGAGTCATTTCGCCGAAATCGCTGATTCCCATTTCCAGAACTGCGATCTCATCCTCGTCACGAAGACGGAAAACGGTGAGAGGAAGACCTAACTCATTGTTAAAGTTTCCCTGTGTTTTCAGGGTACGGTATTTCTCTTTCAGCACAGAGGCAATTACCTCTTTTGTACTTGTTTTTCCCACACTTCCGGTAATTCCAACAACCGGAATCTGAAGCTGCTGCAGGTAAAATTCTGCAATGTCCTTTACAGCCTGAAGGGAAGATTCCACCTTGATATATGGGAAATCAGCATTCTCCAGGATTCTCTCAGATAAGGTAGCAAGCGCACCTGCCTCCATCACCTGGGGAATAAATTTATGGGCATCTACACGTTCGCCTACGATGGGAACAAATAAGGTTCCAGCTTCTGCTTTCCGGCTGTCTGTTGTAATAGAGGAAACCTCCTGCTCCAGCTTGTCAGACGGTCCGAAATAAACACCGCCGCAGACCTTGGTCAGGTTTTCCAGGGTAAGATTTTTCATTTTATTTAATCCTTTTTATATTTAATATAAACATTCGGTAAATAATACTTTGCAAGACATTTTAATTTAAAATAACTATTTCACAATTTATAACATACAAATCAAAGTGTTACTTTCATAAATAATCTAAACGAAATATGCAAATTAAAGTAGTTTCATTTCATATATGCAATAGAACGTATCACGAACGTTCTTTTGACTTGTCTTTTACTATTATTCGTACTTCTTTAATGAAATCCGGATCAGTTCCTCGCAAAGCGTCGGATAATCCATTCCCAGTACCTTCGCCTCCTGAGGAATCAGACTGGTAGGAGTCATTCCCGGAAGGGTATTTGCTTCCAGACAGTACATATCTCCGTTCTCTTTCATCATGAAATCCAGACGGCTGTAGCCAGTAAGTCCCAGTGCTTTCGCTGCCTTCACTGCATTCTCCTGCATTTTTGCTGTGAGCTCCGGAGAAATCTCAGCCGGGCAGGTCTCTACAGTAGAGCCAGCCTGATATTTGTTCTTGTAGTCATAGAATCCCTGGATCGGAGCAATCTCGATGATCGGATACGCCTTGTCATCCACAACTGCAACAGAAAATTCACGGCCTTTGATATACTCCTCCACAACAATATCCGCGCCATACTGGCATGCATCTGTAAGAGCCTCTTCGTATTCTTTCTGATCATTTACAATATAAACACCTACGCTGGAACCGCCGCAGCTTGTTTTTACAACTACCGGGAATTCCAGTCCATGCTTAGCAATGTCTTTCTCCAGATTGTCTCTTGTCATGGTAAATCCGCCTGGGGTAGGAACATGGTTCATCAGGAAAACTTCCTTGGTGATACGCTTATCCATAGCCATGGCACTGCTGAGATAACCGGTTCCTGTGTAACGGATTCCCAGCAGGTCAAAGGTAGCCTGCACCTTTCCATCCTCACCATTTGCGCCGTGAAGTCCAAGGAACACAATGTCACATTTTTCACAAAGTTCCAGAACATTTGGTCCGAAAAAGCTTCTGCGTTTTTTCTCCATCTCCTTGATCTGCGGATTGAAGCTGCTCATATACTCTGCTGCTTTTTCCACATCATATTCAGCCGGGAAAGGATTCTCCCAGTCTACATTCTCAACTCCACAGAAAATATCTACAAGTATTGCCTCATGACCTTTCTGGCGCAGTGCACCGCAGATTCCGGTACCGGATACAATGGAAATCTCTCTCTCCGTACTGGTTCCTCCAGCCAAAACTACTATCTTCATAATCTTATATCTCCTTTTTTGTTCGTAAACGTAACTGTTCAGTTCCTTCACAGTTACACGCTTTGCCATGCACAGAAATCATGCATTCGCATGATTTCGCGCTGAATTTCCGTGGGGCGTACAGATTGCGGAAATGATTTTTCAAACAGACTCTAGTTTTCCCAAAACACCTCGCAGAATACTCTCTACTGAATAGTTACTCATACACAACCACCGGCATGCCAACCTCAATATTTGCATAAATCTCGGCCGCCTTGTCATATGGAACATTTACACATCCATGGGAGCCTTCCCACAGATAAAGATTTCCTCCAAACTCAGACCGCCAGGAAGCGTCGTGAATTCCCACATTTCCTGCAAAAGGCATCCAATAGGTCACATTTGCCTCATAATCCTCTCCTGTAAGCACAGCCGGAGATTCCTTGGCATCCAGTGCATAACAGCCTGTAGGAGTGCCACAGCCTTCAATATCCGGATTTCCGCTTACAATAGGTGTGTCCACGATCGGAGTTCCCTTCTGGTAAAAAACAAGACGCTGGTTTGTCAGATCTATCTCTAAGTAGGTGGAACCAATATCATTGGTTCCGCGACTATAGCCTGAATACAGATAAACAGGCTCACGAACCTGGGTAACATCGCTTTCGATAGCAGCGATCAGCGCTTTTACTTCTTCGTCCTGATCGATCACCCAGCCGTAATCGCCGCCTTTAATTTCCACCTGGCGATTATCGTAAGTCAGAAAAGTCCTGGTCTGTCCCATAGTATCATATTTCAGCCCAAGGTCTGCCACATACTGCCGCACCAGATTTTCATCCAGTATCACATTGCCATCCTCATTATAACCGAACCAGTTCTTGATCAGGGTACGGTCCACAGTCTCAGTACGATCAGCAAAGTCATAAGTTATGATCACCTTGACAAGCTGGTTCATTTTTTTACAATTGGCTTTCAGCTGTTCATCTGTGCTGTATACCGAAGGCTTCCGGTAGCAGCTCTCGTTCTCCAGATTTACAGAAGTTTTTCCCCGGAGCATGGCTGCGGAAATCACTTCCTCCGTCTTAGTGCGATCCAGAGCATTTCCCATTACTTCCGGAATGATTTCAAAAGTATCTCCGGTATCCTGGATCTGGGCATCCACAGGCTGGACTACATTCTCTGGCTGCATGCATTTCAGATTATCAACAGCCTGCCCCATGAGCTCCACATTATAGCTGAGGGATTCTGAAATATCATAATTCTTATCCTGGTTAAAAGCAAGAAACCAGGTAAAACGGTCCTGATTTTTGATCAACTGCTTCACAATTCCAGTAGACACATAGGAAAGCCCCACATCCTGGGCAGAAATTGCTTCCTGACCGTTTTTCATGGTCTCCACAGCAAGAACATAAGCGCCTACACGCTGGTTCAGAAGGTCCTCGGTATCTTCTGAAGCCATATAGGAACAATTAAAGCCATTTACCATAGATCCTGGAAGAAAATGACTGGAAAAGTAGTACACGCCATATCCATAAGCTCCTGCTGTAAGAAGCAGCAGCAAAACCACAAATAAAATAACAATCGTTCTTCCTGCGCCTGCTTTTTCCTTATTTTTTGCCATAAATTCCTCCCTGCTTATGATGAATTCTTATTGTCTTTACACGACCACATCTTCTGTTTAACCTTATGCAGGAAATAAACTCCATAGTCGGCATTTATTTCTGACTTCCAAATGCAGACGGGTAAAGACAATAAAAAGCAGATGATTACTGTTCACAGATAACAGTAGATTACTCTGCCTCTTTTTATATGCCAGATCAGGTACTCTTCCTGATCTGGCATGGTTACATTCTATGCGCAAATTTCCGATTTCAGAGCCTGTTTGAAAATAGCGGCTCACCTTTTACGGAAAGGTTACCGTTCACAGCAACACGCTTTTAACCGAGAAGTTTTTCTACACTGACAAGTTTCACACAAAGTACGAATACCTGTGCTGCTTTGCCAAGATCCTCAAGTGTAGGGAAGGATGGTGCAATACGGATGTTGGAATCTTTCGGATCCTTGCCGTATGGATAAGTAGCACCTGCGCCAGTAAGGACAACACCAGCCTCTTTTGCTCTGGCTACAATTGCCTTTGCGCAGCCATCCAGGGAATCAAAAGAGATGAAATATCCGCCGTGTGGCTTTGTCCACTCACCGATTCCAAGCCCGGAAAGTTCTTTGTCAAGCGTATCCAGAACCAGCTCGAATTTCGGACGGAGGATATCTGCGTGTTTTCTCATGTGGGCGTGAAGTCCGTCAAGATCCTTAAAGAATCTTACGTGACGGAGCTGGTTCAGTTTATCATGACCGATGGTCTGAACCTGCATATATTTGCGGAAATCATCCAGGTTTGCCTTGGAAGCTGCAACGGCAGCAATTCCGGAGCCTGGGAAGCTTACCTTTGAAGTGGATGTAAATTTATAAACAAGATCAGGGTTGCCAGCTTTTGCACACTCACCAAGAATCTCAACCAGGAAATCCTGATTATCATCATAGAGATGATGGATGCTGTATGCATTATCCCAGTAAATACGGAAGTCAGGTGCTGCCGGTTTCAGTCTTGCAAAACGCTCTACGGTTTCTTTGGAGTAAGTGTAACCCTGTGGGTTGGAGTATTTCGGAACACACCAGATTCCTTTGATCGCTGCATCTTCACTTACCAGTTTCTCTACCATGTCCATATCCGGTCCCTGTGGAGTCATCGGAACATTGATCATCTCGATTCCGAAAAATTCGGTGATCTTGAAGTGACGGTCATAACCTGGTACCGGACAGAGGAATTTCACCTTGTCAAGTTTGCACCATGGAGTATTTCCCATTACACCCTGAGTCATGGAACGTGCGATACTGTCGAACATAACGTTCAGGCTTGAGTTTCCATATATGATAATGTGTTCCGGATCTACCTCAGACATTTCTCCAAGAAGACGCTTGGCTTCCGGAATACCGTCGATCACACCGTAGTTACGGCAATCTACTCCAGTCTCGCATTTCAGATCTGAATCGCCCTTCAGAACGTCCATCATTTCCATAGAAAGTTCCAGCTGTGCATTGCTTGGCTTTCCTCTTGACATATCAAGGGCAAGTCCCTGTGCCTTGATCTCTTTAAATTCTTTGTCCAGCTCTTTTTTCAGTGCCAGAAGCTCTTCATGATTCATTTCGGTATATTTTTTCATAAATTCCTCCTTCGGCAATTGCCTGTTTGGTGTATCCTCCTCGTATATCTTTTCCATTTTAGTATGCTAAATTGTCGGTTGTCAAGTGTTTGGCTCTATTTTATATAAAATCCCCCTTAAACTGCTTCCCATCTTCCAGAAGCACCGCATGGCAATACCAGCCCATTTGACTTCACCGGAAGACCAATTTCCTGGGAATCTACATGTCCCTTATACTTCTTCATCTCTGTTGCCAGCATATAAGTAAGTACAGCCGGAGCAAGTCCGGTGGTGTAGGAATTGATCAGGAAAAACAGGGGATCATCACTGAGAATCTTTGTGCAAAGCTTCACAAGTGGATGAATGGCATCCTCAATTTTCCAGATCTCGCCTTTCGGGCCTCTTCCATAGGAAGGCGGATCCATGATAATTGCGTCATAGTGATTCCCCCGGCGGATTTCACGCTCTACAAACTTCACACAGTCATCTACCAGCCAGCGGATTGGTGCATCAGCAAGACCACTAGCTGCCGCATTCTCTTTCGCCCAGGTAACCATTCCCTTAGAGGCATCTACGTGTGTAACGGATGCACCTGCGGCTGCTGCCGCAAGAGTTGCACCACCTGTATAAGCGAACAGGTTCAGCACCTTGATCGGTCTGTCAGCCTTACGGATCTTGTCTCCAAACCAGTCCCAGTTTGCTGCCTGCTCCGGGAAAAGACCGGTGTGCTTGAAGCTGAATGGTTTCAGATGGAACGTAAGCTCCTTGTAATGAAGATCCCACTGCTGGGGCAGATCAAAGAACTCCCATTCACCGCCTCCCTTGGAGCTGCGGTGATAGTGTGCGTTCATCTTGCGCCATCCTGGCTCTGTCTTCGGTGTATCCCAGATTACCTGCGGATCCGGACGGACAAGGAGATATTTTCCCCATCTCTCCAGTTTCTCGCCGCAGGAAGTATCAATTACTTCGTATTCTTTCCAGCCATTTGCTATCCACATTTTATTTTTACCTCATTTTCTATTATTTCGCACAAAAGTCCTGAATATCAAACAACAAATTTATGATAGCAGAAAACTGTACCCACGTCAATTTTGTTCATCTTCTTCCCTGAAAAAGTGCCCAAAAATCTGCCTCACTTTTTTCGGATTTTTCCCATTGAACCACATATTTTTTCGCACTATAATCACATTAAAAAGGAGCGTGATTCAAATGTCAGAAAAGACTACCGATAATAAACTTCCTTACACCTGTACCTCCGCCTACGACCGCAACGCCTGCAAGGGCTGCGTCTGTTCCACCTGCTATGAACAGGAATTCTGCGACAGGTGCAGCAGCTGCGAAAATCAGTCGAAGCGCAAGGAGCGCTGCAATGCTTATGAGGGTGCATACAATTATTAGTCCTCTGTTTTTTTCTCCTCATGCACAAAAAAGTCTGAGTACAGATGCCGTTTCAAGCGACATACTATACTCAGACTTTATTATGAAATCATTCTTTCTGCATATTCCTGCAGCAAACTATCAGCATCTGGCTTTTTCTGCCTTTTCCTTCTGTCTCTCATCCCACAGCTGATCTGCTCTCTCTTTCCAGCAGGCTGCATATTTATCACATTTGCCGCAAAGATGCTCTGCACTCTCCGGTGACTGAAGATCAGTTGATTTCGCGCCGGTCTCTGCAACTAATTTACGCAGGATCTCCGGATTCTCCAGCATTGGACATGGACGAAGCATGTTCTCGTTGAAAGGCTGGTTATCATGATAAGCCTGGAAAATCGGGCTCTTCAGTGCGTCCAGAAGAGAAGTATCTTTGATATTGCAGTTTGAATAATGGATGAATACACAAGGCTCCACATCACCATTTGCATTAATATGCAGATAATGTCTTCCACCTGCAATACATCCATGTACAAATTCAGCATCATTCTGGAAATCCAGCGTAAAGATTGCTTTTGTGCTTCTGAATTTACGAATTGCATGATACATTTCTTCTCGCTGGTCCGGTGTAAGAAGAAGCTCCGGTGAAGCATCATTTCCAACTGGCATGTAATGGAAGAACCATGCAAATAATGCACCACAGTCAATCAGCTTGTCAAAATATTCCTCACTGCTTACACTGTCTACGTTCATGCCTGTATAGCAGGTGGAAACTCCAAATGGAAGACCTCTGTCCTTCAACAGTTTCATTGCATGCATAACCTTCTGATAGATTCCCTCTCCACGGCGTCCGTCGTTGGCTTCCTCGGAACCTTCCAGACTGAATGCCGGAACGAAGTTCTTTACTCTTAAGATTTCATCACAGAATTCCTCATCGAAAAGTGTCCCGTTTGAGAAGGAAAGGAACTCACAATCCGGATGCATCTCACAAAGTTTAATAAGATCCTTCTTACGTACAGTAGGTTCACCACCGGTATAAATATACATGTAAACACCAAGCTCTTTACCCTGTCTGATAATGGAGTCAATGGTCTCCAGATCCAGGTTCAGCTTGTGACCATACTCTGCTGCCCAGCATCCTGTGCAATGCAGATTACAGGCACTTGTAGGATCCAGAAGGATTGCCCACGGAACATTGCAATTGTTCTGTGCAGCAACCTCTTCCTGTCTTGCACTTCCCTTTAAGCTGGCATTTACAATAAAGTTCTGGAAAAATACTTTTCGAACACCTGGATCCAGCTGATACAGGTTCATGATCAGCTTATACCAGTTGCTGTCTGTGTCCTGGATTGCATTACGAATGGCATCTCTCTGACCTTTATACCAGTCCTGCGGAGTGAATTTATCTACCAGCTCCATCAGCTTCGGAATGTTTGTCTCCGGATCCTTTTCCAGATATTCTAATGCTTTTGTTACAGCACCTTCCATAGCGGCCTGTTTTGCTTTATCAATCAGTTTCATAATGCTCCTCCTTTAAATTTCTCTGAATTCATCTTCCCAGACTACATTTTCATTCTCACGGATTTTCACAGTGTATACTACCACGCAAAGCTTCAGTATTCCCTCCAGCAGAAATGCCACGCCTGTAAAAATCACAGTCAGCTTTGCACCTCCTGCCGGATCAACAAGAAGAAGCATTCCAAATATTCCGGTTGCTACTGCAATAAGCAAAACTGCCCACCAGAGCTTCAAGCCGAATTTTTTCGCTTCCACTGACATTTGGATCCGAAGCAATGCATCGGTCAGAATCACAAGACCGAAAATCACGAAAATCAGTCTTAATATGGCTTCCCTTCTCACCAGAATCAGAATTCCAACTGCAATCATGAGAATTCCGAAGCCAAGGTCAAATTGAAAAGCCAGACAGTAAAAATCTCTGGAAAAATAGCCGATAATTTTTATGATTCCATCTGCAAGGAACAGAATTCCTGCAAGAACACAAATTATTTTCACAGCTTTTTCTGGAACAGCCATCAAAAAAATTCCCAAAGCACAGAAAACAACTGCCATCACTATATATCCATTTCGTGCTATTTTCAAAGTTCCTGACGAATTCATTCTGATTCTCCTTTCTGCTTTTCATGGATTTATTATAGTAAGATAAATTTCAAAAAGGAACGGACAAAAAAAGGACTGTGTCTGAAATTCAGACACAATCCCATATTTGCCTAAAAGCTTACCGCATTTCCATTTTCCGAGGAAAAAAGCAGATTTACAAATTCCCTATACGATTTTCAGATAAACAGGTTTGGTTCCTGCCGCCTTTTCCAATGTTTTCTCAAAAGTATTTTCATAGAGTTCACGCAGCTTCTCTGCATATTCTGTCAGATCATAAGACATCCTGTGATCCATCCAGTCCAGAATCACTCCGATCATTACACATTTATAAAAATGCATGAGCACCTTCATATCTTCTTTTTCCATAATTTCTTCTTTAAAATTATGTACGATATACTGCTTTATAACATACTGGCACATTTTATCCAGTGCACTGGTAAACGTTTCTCTCTGCACGGAACAGTAAATATGGAGCATGGCCTTCTTGTTCTCTCCGATCAGCTTCACCAGTACCTCAAGGCATTCCAGCATAGAATCCACTTCCACCGGATGTTCAAAAGCGTTGTCTACTTCCCGAAGAAGAGCTGATTCCACAACATCAGAAATATCGCGGAAATGATAATAGAAAGTATTCCGGTTCACACCGCAGCGCTCCACAATATCCTTCACTGTAATTTTCGCAAGAGGTTTCTCATTAAGCATTTCAAACAAAGTCCTGATAATAATTTCTTTCGTAAAACCAGACATTTTCTCACCTGTCATCTTGAAATGAAACCGGACAAAAGCCTAATCGGCTATGTTTCCAGCTTGTTAAGTTATTATCACAGATTATGCCACAAACCAATTTAAAATGCAAGGACAACGCGCCCTTGCATTTACATTAATTTCCCCTGTTTTGATAAAACATCAATTTCTGGAACTGATTCATTTCTTCGGATACGTCCCGGACAGCTCCATAAAACATCTTATGTCCATCCTGTTCTCTCAGGAAAAATGCTTTGATATTTATCCATATATACTGACCGTCTTCTCTTCTGCGGCGCACAGTTCCCTCTGCACCTTCAGCCAGTCTCTGGAAAGACCGCTGGAAAATATTCTGCATTTTTTTCCTGTCATCCGGGTGTATTGCCTCCATGACCTGAACATTCTCTGCCAGATCCACAGGATCCTGTCCAACCAGCAGACAGTATTTATCATTTACCTGCAGCAATTCCACATTATCACAATATACATCATAAATGGCAATTGGTCCAAGAATATTATTCAGTATGCTATCACTTGCCAGCTCAGACTGAAACAGATCCTTGAAACGCACATGCTCAATTTTTCGTGCCTGAATCCCCCGGTAATCCACATTATTCTCATCATTGAGAAGTACTTTTATTTCTTCAACCGGAAGAGGCTTGTAGAAGAAATAGCCCTGACCATAAATACAGCCCATATTCAGCAGATAGTTGATCTGGTCTTCCGTCTCAACTCCCTCTGCAATCATGCGAAGTCCCATAATATTTGCCATTCTGGTAACAGCCTCAAGAATTCCCATTCCCTTGTCCATGGTATTCTCATCCATTTTCAGGAACTTCATGTCAATCTTCAGAACATCTACATTTACATCCTTCAGCATATTCAAAGAAGAATAGCCGCTTCCAAAATCATCCATCAGAACGGTAAAACCTGCATTTCGCAGTGCCTCTGCCACACTGGTGATTACCTTATATTCTTCTACATAAGCACTTTCCGTAATCTCCAGCTCTACATATTCCGGCGGAAGCCCATATTTGCGAACCAGATTTTTAAAATGCTCTACTACATCAATTGCATAAATATCCACACTGGATACATTGACAGAAATAGGAATTACCTTGTGTCCGCTTTTTATCCAGTCCTGCAGCGTCTGGCAAACCTGCTCCCACACCTTCATGTCCAGTTCTGTGATCAGTCCGTTACTCTCCATAACCGGAATAAAATATCCAGGTGCCACAATTCCCTTCTCAGGATGCTTCCAGCGCACCAGAGATTCCAGTCCGACGATCTTACCTGTGTTCAGATTACATTTCGGCTGAAGATAGTAGATAAACTCATCTCTTTCCAGACCGGCCTGCACTTCAGCAAGGAGCACATGATTATTCTCCAGGCGTGTCTTCATATCTGAGCTGTAATAAGCACAGCGTACAGCATAATTTCCCTTTACTGTCTCCTGCGCAAGAATTGCCCGGTCATACATCTGTGAAGCACTGAGACTGATATCATCAATTACATAAAAACCAAAAGCAGGAAGGAATCCGGTATGTCCACCGTATGCACGCACAAATCCGGTAATACGGCATTTTAGATTTTCGAGAACTTTTTCATCATTTGGAAGAACAATTACAAAGTCATCCCCACCCATATATCCGGCAATCCCGCCAAATTCCTGACGCATTTTATTAAGATGCGCCCCGATTTCCCGCAGGAGCTTGTCTCCTGCCACCTGACCATACCATTCGTTAAAAAGCTTAAAATGTTCAATATCAATGGCTACCAGACAGTATTTCCCTGCCGCAGTTTCATTTACTCTGAGAAAAGTTTCTGTCTGTGTAAAAAAAGGATTTCTGGCAAATAAACCTGTAAGCTTATTCTTCTCAGTCTTGCCCGGGTTTCTCCGTTCCAGAATCTCCTTTTTCATATTTACAAAACGGCAAAGATTATCCATATCTTCCTCGTAAATATCCTTTGCCAAAATCACATGACAGTTCCTTGCTCCCGGCCACTCGACCTCTCCGGCATTGATTTTCAGCCATTTCCCCTGATCTTCATTATAAAACAAATCGGTCTTCCGGTTCGGATGTGCCAACGGGCAATTACGACAGGGCTTCTCTCTTCCCCGAAACTTCTCATAACAGATCTCTCCGGGCTCAAAATCCGAAAACTGTTTCATCAGTGCTTTACTCATATACTGAATTCGATATGACTCATCTACTATGTATGTAATTGTCTCAGTTCTCTTCTCCTGTCTCATACGCATCCTTTTCCATTTCTGAATGTAAATCCAACGATTAAAACTATTAAAAATATTATAAGCTATTCCTTTTCAATACGCAACAGGTCAACTCGCGAAAGTTTTTCTTTTTTTTTAGGCAAAATGACACACAAAAAAGGAATCCTGCTTAATAGGGAACTCCAACGTAATTTCCTATTACATAAAAAAACAGAACACTACTTTCCTGTAATGTTCTGCTTCTGTTCTGCATATTCGGATTGTCAGATCACATAATCATCTGCACTGGATGCCTGCCAGTCCAGAAGATCGGCCAGGGTAATGTTATCCACCACCTCATTGATAGCGTCATCAATTTTCTTCCAGAGGATACGTGTGACACAGGCATCCCCCTTCTCACAACCGCCCCCATCCGGAGCTACACAATCTACCGGAGAAAGACAGCCTTCTGTCAGTCTGAGGATCATACCTACTGTATACTCTTCCGGTCTGCGCTGCAGGGAATAGCCGCCCTGAGGTCCGCGGACACTCTTCACATATCCTGCTTTATTCAGCACTGAGATAATTTGCTCCAGATATTTCTCGGAAATTTCCTGTCTGCGCGCTACATCTTTCAGTCTGATGGGCTCGCCATTATCATTCGTGGCAAGGTCAAGCATTAACTTTATCGCATATCTGCCCTTCGTAGATATTCTCATTTCAATTCCTCCTGCTCTGGGATTCTGCAAAAACCACAAAATCCCTATACAGAAGATTATACCTTTTAATCCCTATTATTTCAATAGGAAATTATCTTTTTTACTGCAATTCTGGATTTCCGATTTCATTCTCTGCATTGTGGGTACAGTTTTCAATTTTCACACTGTAGCCTTCTGTACAGGAGCAATCTCCCAGAATGCCGCCCAGATTGGATTGCCATAAAGCGTCCGCATATTTTTCTTTATACTCTTCCGAAACGCCATCTCCTTTTTCCGGATTCTGGGCAGTCAGATTTCCAGTGCTTTCACAATCAGAGATGGTTACAAGAGCATCTTCTAACCCGAGCATTGATTTATCCAGCCTGTCAGCATCTATACTAAGTAAAAGAGACTGTCCGACTCTGCCTACGATACCGCCGCCAGTGACAGATAACGTAAATGCGTTTTTATTCTCCACGGTTTCTTTCTCATCTTTTCCAACTGTAAGAATTCCCTCGAAAGTAATATCTCCGGAATTCTTACAGCCTGTGATCTGGGTTTTGGTAAGCATCAGACCATCTACTGCTACAATTCCGCCCATATATCCATTAATTTGGGAAGTAGAAAGCTTCCTGTAAAATCATTGCAATATACGGTGTAGCTATATCCATCCCCACCTGTCATGTCGCTATCGGAAAAGGATCCACTGAAGCTTCCATCTTTATTTAAAGTAAGAGAAGTACTCCATGCACCTGCACCGCTGGAAAAAATAAAATCTGAAGGAGTTCCGTCCGGTCTTGAATTATCTCATGTAATTTCTCCTGTGACAATGATCTTTATTTGAATTCCTTAAACTTATACTTAAATCGAATTGCTTTTTGCTGAGTAAGATTTATCAAGGCTTCGCCTACTTCCAGATTCAGAATATCCCAATCCTCGACAACATTTCCATCTCTTTGCAAAATAATAGGCTTCCCATCATAATAATAGGATAAATTCTGATAATTTGCTCCAAACCGTTCGGAAATAAACTGTCGTGATTCCAAATCCCACGTCTGAAAACAAAAACTGTTCATAAATCCAGCTGCAATCACTTTTCCTTTCTCTTCCCCATATGCATCATAAAGCTGTGTTATACTCTGCAATCCTGCAATTACTTTGACCCCCAGGCTACGCCCAAAATTCAACGCATCTTGCAAATGTATCAGATTTGGAAGCAGACTTGCTTCATCAATGATAAAATAAACATTTCCTCTTTTTTCTGTTCTGCCTCCAAGTGCTTCCTTTAATGCTAAATCAAATAAAATTCGATAAATTGGAGCTAATGTAATTCCAACACTAAGGTCGTATTCTACAAAAACAGTTTTTCCCTGCTTTCTTCTCACAAGTTCACGCATACTTATGCTTCCATTTCCATAATCTTCTGCAAATGGACCAGAAAACATATCATTAACCATAGAGTTTATTTCTGCAATAACACCCAATCCCTGACCGCCAATCATACCGCCATCTTTGGTCACTCCCAGGTATGTAGTCGCATTTTTGAAATCTTTATATTGATACAGCATTTTATGATAATCCACAACGGTTGCCCCATGAATAAAACTAACAAAATCTGCAGTTGTAAGCTCATGTAATTTACTGCTTTTGTTCCATTCACGTATTTTATGTATCAGTACTTTAGAGACGATATCAGCTGCCGCTCGGACAAAAAATGGTTGGCTGGCAGATTCTCTTCCCGAAAACAACTGCTTTGATATTTCTTTTGCAATTGAAATACTGACGTTCTCCTCGTATTCGCCATGCGAATTTTTCAATTCATCGAATATATTCCAGGACTTGGATATTCCTCTATACTCCTTAGCATGTGCGATCAAGATATGTTTACTGTTATTTACATCAAAAAAACGTTCTTTGTAATCGCCTTTTGAATCAAATATTATCATTATGTCTTCATCTGTCATTGATTTCTGAAGTGAGTCCATAATAAAATTAATAGTATTTGTTTTTCCAGAACCGATTCCACCTAATAAAAGCAAATGTTTAGACAAAATGTCATCTGATAAGCCAAATCCTCTTCCCCTTTCCGCTGGAAAAAATACTTTACATTTATCGCTACTTAAATCTCCTGGAATTCTTCCTGAATGAATATCCATTCCGTATAGTAAATGTTTTTCTACATTAATTTTGTTTCTATTCTCTTCCTCTTCAACTTCTATCCTTCTACCTCTAAACACATTCTTCCCTTCTTTCCATCGTTTTATCATATTTGTTCTTATTATACCGTTTTGATGCTCTTTTTTTGTAATATACCCTAAAAAATTATTATTTTTATGTGCATATTCTAAAAAATGCCGCTAAATCAATTACGTCATGATTTAGCGACATATGCGTTTCCTGTTTTTATATTCCTCATAGGTAAGGTACAACGGTATGTATATACTTTAGATTTGGAAAACAATTACTTAACAGTTTCAATTCCTCATAGGTAAGGTACAACATTGTAATCTATGATATAAACGACTTCAAAAAAATAAATGATGTTTCAATTCCTCATAGGTAAGGTACAACGAAAGGGAGAAAAAATATTATGGAGTTATTATTTGGAAGTGCAGCGTTTCAATTCCTCATAGGTAAGGTACAACAAAAAAGTAGACGCTGAGGGTATGAGTAACCTTGATAAGATGTTTCAATTCCTCATAGGTAAGGTACAACTATATAAGCAATTACATCAACGTACAATTCTTTGATACAAACAGCATTATTGTTTCAATTCCTCATAGGTAAGGTACAACATAGTAGGCAAACAGATATTCCAGTAGCGTGTAGAAAGTTTCAATTCCTCATAGGTAAGGTACAACAACAGTATTTCCGCTGTTTTCATATTCTATTAAAGCAGATTTCCCTCATTTTTGCAAGCATTTTGTCGAAAAAGTCGGTCGATCGTTTTTCTGTGATTCCTGATTTTCCTTGAATTTCCGCCATTCCTGGGAATTCATGATTTCAGGCATGAGACCGACCGACTTTTTTCCAGTTTAACCTTTTAAAGGATTTCAAACATTCCGAATCCCTGCGCGTTTTTCGCTCCAAGACCTGTCTGGTACAGGAAATCCAGATATTTGCGTTCCCCACTTAATTTATACGTTCCATACCAGGCAGTAATAAAAATTCCTTTATAACGAGTTATCATTTTTTTTGGCATACTATTTTCATATATATCCAACTGTATCCCGGATGTGGGCGCAATTCCGTAATAGGCCTGGTATTTCCGGTAAAAATTATCATTGACCATCTCATAAAATGGCTCTTCATCTGGACTGAAATACCAGGTTTTTTCACTTTCTGAATCTGTGGCATAGACAGTCAGTGGAGATTTCATTCTGATAAAAAGCTGCCTTTCCTCCACCGTATAATCATAAAGTTCCAGCTGCACATCTGTGTACACATGATTTCCGAAAGTAACTCCCTGGTTCCATATGCCTTCTCCCAGAAGCCGGATCAGGAGAGGTTCCGGACTTCTCACTTCAAATGAAACCTCTGAGAAAAACGTTATTTTCTTATTTTCAATCCGGTACTCTCCTTTTAACTGGCTGAACTGAAACATTTTGTACTGTCTCTGTCCACGTGTGAAACCACCTTCATGAATAAATTCCGCATAATCCGGCATAATGTCCAGAGACTGATAGATAACAGCCTGAAGAATATGATTGTAATTTACAGGCAATGAAAGTGGCTCGTCCAACCCGATATGTACAACCAGCTGCATGGTTATTGATTTCCTTTCTTATCGTTATTCTTGTGATTATTCTTATAATCATCCTTATGATAAGTATTCTTGTCCTTATCCTGCCATTTTTGTGCACTATAAGACAGACCTAACTCTGCATCAAGGATATTAGGAAGAGTTTTGTAGATTTTTATATCCGTTCTTCCTGATGCAAATTTTTTTCCTGAATTAGTCCCGCGATTTTTTACAAACCATTCATAGCCCTTCTCTATCGCCCGGTTCTTCTGTCTGATATCTTTCGGATAGGTAATCTCCATATTTTCCGGAACACTGTAAAGGCCAGCGATTTTGTAAAATTCTTTTTTGGCATGGGCGCTTAAACCAGCCTGCTCATAGGTCGGAATTGTTTTCACTGGAAGCACTTCATATTTCAGCTCGCCATTTTCCAATGTGATTCTTCGTTCTTTCACATCCAGCACTTTGCAGGTAATACTTCCCAACCCAAGCGGTTTGGCACTTCCAAGTTTCAAGCCAAGATTTTCTTTTCCACTGTTTAAGATCCAGATTAGCTGATTCAATTGCTTTTTTGAGATTCCATCAAAGTAAAGTTTTCCACTAAAGGTAATATTTTCCTTCACGGGCCTTACTGTTTTATTAAGATTTGATGGTTCCGCTTCAATGATTCTTCCATTTCTGGAATGCCAGTAAAATTTTCTTCCACGCAATTCCCCTGGCTCCGCTATAACCTTTCCATCTGCCACCCGATAATCATAGGTCCAGAAAGTTGCTCCGGCAGGTTTCTTCAAGTAAAATTCTGTATTTCCCATTTTCGGTCCGCCCAGGGCCTGAAGGGTGATTTTATTAAATTCATAATATTCCTCAGGTCTTTTCTGATCAGTCACGTATAAATCTGTAAATCGTGTCTTAGAACCACTGGAATCTCCACTTTTTCCAATGTGACCAAACAATTCACATGCAGGGCAGAAATTTTCCGTGCACGAATCAAACTCCCCGGCCAGCTTACCAAGACTGTTATTAAATGCTTCCTTTGTTATTATGGCAGGAGCTAAATAAACCAGGTCTCTTCCGATCATAGAATAATTAACAGGAAAGCACTGTTTCTTTTTGTTTTTGAGGAAATTTTCCAGATCCTCTCTGTATTCTATATAAGCATCTTTGTTGTTTTTTTGCAGTGCCGGCTGTAACAGATAAGAAGCAATTACCGGAAACAGCTTACGCTCCACGTCATCTCTGGAAAGAATAATATTCTTCTTATTCATACCTTCACCAGCACGAACACCTTTCTCTGAAAACGCATGGTATCTTTTTTTCGCCTTATTTCCAGCGCCACCCATTCCCCATTTCAGAAGATACCCCTTTCCGTCTATCAGATCACCATTCCGCCAGTTTTTATATTCAATCGGACTTTTTCCGTTAAATGCCTTATCTCCCACTGGAGTCGAAAAAGCATCCCTTATTTCAAACATTCCATCCTTATTCCTGCAAAGGAGCGCAGGCTTAAATCTGGTTGGTGTCCGTTTCACCGGATACTCCTCACTGTTCAGCACTCCCATGCAGGAATCCGTCAGTGTCTCATAGACATTACGCACCACACCGCGCATCTCACTGCCTGGAAGAACCGGAATATGATATTCATTCTCGTAAGTTTTTTCTTCATCCAGCTCCGTATAGGAAAAAAAGTCATAGGACTTATGGTCCTTCACCTTTGCCGATTCGCTAAATGCAGACTCTGAGCTGGAATTCGGTATGAAAAGAGGTGATTTCGTGGTTATACTATATTCGATCACACCTGTGTGGCGGTCAGTATCCGTATAGGCTTTCGCTTTTTGCGCTGGAAAACTGATAAAATTATATGGATTGATAAATTTATCTGCCATCTTATTTCACCTCTTTCAGTCTGTAGTTCTCGATCCGCATAAGGTCGTTTTCGTCGTAAGTAATATAATTCACCACTTCTACCAGCCCTGAATCTTTGTCTGGTTTTTCCTTTTTATTTCCCAGAGTGACTATTTTTTCCGTGTAAACATCCTGATGCTCCACAGTCTCATCACTAATCAAAGCTTCTATTTCCCCACTTCTGGTCTTGATATAGCGATACTCTCTGGTATCATCAAACAAATGAAGCTCCAGAAGCCTGTCCGTCAGCTGTTTATCTTCCAGAAGCTCCTTCCGGCTGTATTTCTCATACTTCACCTTGTCCAGATATAATGCATACAGTGTTCCCTGTTCCGGGATATTTGTCAGATCCATATTCCTCACCTCTTATGCGCGCAAAGGCAGTTGAATGCTTCCGCAATGAATTGATTTTCCAGTCCTGGTTTTCCGTCAATGAAAATCACACCTTCCGGATACTCTTCGGATGTGTCCGGGGCAAAAACGCCTCTTCCAGCTGCCGTCTGTCCACCTACAGCCAGATAGCCGTTTTGCAGATCCTTAACTGCCAGAAGAAGGATTCCTGTCATCCACTTGAAATCCTCAGGGTGTTTTCCTTTTTGCACTGCGATTTCCAGGGTAAAATGTCCGTCCACATAAGTCTTTTCCTTATACAAAGCTCCATCTCGGACAGCTGATTCAAAGCGGCTGATTCCAGTACGAACCATAGTAAGTGGTCTGGCATCAATCCTTGCCTCACTGATTACAACATTGGACGCATGTCCACTGTCTGCATTTACACTCTGTTTTGCTTCAGCTCCTACGCCTGCCCCCTGGTTTCCAGCTGTTTCATCAACATATCCAAACATTGTCTCTAAAATTTCGTTTTTCTTTACAGGTAATTCAGTACTATCTGCTTCCAGTTCTCCCAGAATCTGTTCTACACGGTGACGGATTGCGCCTGCAAAGCTGCTGCCTGGGATCACCGGCACTCCGTTTGACGTGATATGGACAAAATCCGGCTCATTCTTTTTCGCCGCATACTGCCGGATACTGATGCCGCCCTTCATCACAAGAGGAACTTCAATATGGAGCATTCTTCTGGAATCCGGTTCTGCATGCAGCCAGCTTTCCAGTTCGTCGGAAGCCTTCTCCCAGGTGGATGCTTTATAGGCGTCTGCATATTCCAGATAGTTGTCTTTGCCATAGCTTCTGACTGACAGCCTGGTAATCTTAAATGCACCGAAACCTCTGGTTTTCTTACGTCCCAGACAGATTTCGCCCTGCTGGATTCCCTGAAATACAGTGGTAATCTGCTTTTTCATCTCTTCTTCCCGATCACCACCCCTGACAACAAGTTCCAGATAAAAATGTCCCTTCAGACCGGTTTCCAGGATCTCCATATCAAATTTGCAGCCATCTTTCGCCACCTTCTTTTCATTTAAACCAACGCCATCCCGCACGCCGGTCACAGGCTCCTGGTCAAATACAAGATCTGAGATAAAAAGCGGGCTCATTTTTCCTTCTATATCATCTTTTGAGTAGCCGAACAGCTCCCATTCGTTGTCTTTTTCCCCGATATAAGAACGCATTGCGCCAGCAAGAGAGCTTCCAGGCACAAATGGATTTCCATCGAAATCCCGGAGTATATCGGCATCTGTCCATTCATCTTCCCCAGATGCTACATTCAGCGGAGACTCCAACTGGATCTGAATATAAAAAACCAGCCTTTTTATAACTGTCTTCATTCTTTGTTGTCTCCTTTCTTCTGATTTGTCTTTACGAAGTATTTCAGTTCTGCCAGATATGCACGGTAAACTTCTTTAAAAAGTCTTTCTCCTGTCAGTTTGTTGGTAAAGCTGCTGCCATAGGCTTCTGTCATCTCTGCTTCCACCTGTTTTCTGATTTCTTCCGGATCTATCAATTTAATCAGGGACGTGCAAAGACTGTTTTTACTTTCCTTTTCAATCGCGCTGACTTCATTTTTCAAGCTTTCATAGGAATGTTCTGTCCCGAAAAGGACTCTCAACTTCGCTACAGCTGCATTCATGCCATCCATTCTATTCTCATAATTTAATTTTGGGAAATCCAATTTTTCGCGGACAGCCTGACTAATCCTCTTCTCGAATTCCTTCTGAAAAAGCCCATCCAGGATTCCTGTGGTATCCTGTACCATCGTTTCTGCCATTATTTCTTCCGTTTTTTCTGCTGTTCTTTCTGTCTGCAACTTTCTTACCACTACATCAGAGATTTCTGCAGGTTCTTTTACCAGAAGTTCTCCAAAACCTTCCGATACACGTTCTCCTGCAAACTTTCCATTCAAAAGCCCCATATCGAATCCGCTTTCCGAGCAAAGCAGGAAGGTACTTCCCTTGGCCAGTGCGTATGCTGCCGGTTTCCGCCGCTGCCAGGTCACATTATATCCGCCAATAGCATTAAACTGGATATATGGTTTTTCCAGATGAAGATCCTGGGTTCCCGTCATTTTACGCAGTTCTTTTTCCAAAGCCCGGATGTCGGTGGTAATCATTCCTTGGTCGTTATACAAAAGCACGTCTGCCCCCAGTGTAAGGATTGCTTTCTTTACTATTTTGTGTTCTTCTTTTCTTTCTTCCACAGAATCCAAGGTAAAATCCACTGCCCCAAACTCGCTGGAACGTCCATAGCCCATTCGGACCTCGCCCATAGCTTCCACAGCATCTATGATCTGCTTCGCCTGTTCTCTGCTAGCATATATATATCCGCAAAAGCTCTGCCCCGGGGAAATTGCCGCAAGCTGGTAAAAACTGGAACCGTCCAGTCCGGTGGCCCGTCCCACGGATTTATCTGATGGTCTCTGATGATGGTAGCTTATCTCAGTTTCCACATCCCCTATCATACCGTTGTGATCTATATATCTGATATTCGCAGGAGTCATCTGCTTGTCCCTGATTTCCGACGGATCTGTCAGCAGCATGTCTTTTATTTTCATCTCTCCGTTACTGTCGTAACGCAGATCCTTTATCTTTTGCAGGGAAATCTGTCCTGGAACGCATCGCTCTTCTCCGTTTTTGATATAACCATTGCTCACAATTACCTCGCCACTTTCCAGAATACGGCTGTAGCCTTCCGGCTTCAAAGCACCGGCGATCAAACCAAGAATCTTGCTGCCTGCAATATAATCTTCTGTCACTGCCTGGTTTCCCTGTGCGGATTTACAAATTATCGCACTTCTCAGATGAACCGTATATTTTATCTGGTTATGATCATAAAGCTGGTTTTGGTCAAAAAGAACATGCTGCCATCTGTCAGGTACAAAAGCCTTTTTCTGCTCCTTATCCTGCCCTATCAGTTCCATTTCAACCAGTCCCAGACCTCTTGTCCTGGACATTCCCATATGTTTCACAAGGGATACTGCCTGTTCCAGAAGTTCCGGGGAAGATACCTGTCTGTTCCAGTTGCATTCTGCTATAAATACCAGACCTCTTTTTACAACCCGGATTCTTCTCAGCGAATTTTCCTGAGCAGTGCCTGTCTCCGGATTCACTGCCGTCTGCACCCGCATATAAGTGTATTGGTCCAGCACATTCTGAGGGCTTTTCAACTCCGTATGACAGCATTTTTTCAGAACATCTGTCACTTCCCCATAGTTTTCTATATACGCATTCGAAAGAGAAAAAGCAGAACTTTGTTGTCCTTCTTTCCCAAATATTTCATGCAGTTCTGACGGTGCAATACCAAGTTCCACCATCTCCAGGGCTGCTTCCCGAATACACCCCTTTATCCTTTTTGCTGGAATGTAAGGAATTCCATTTTCATCATACACCACATCTGTATCTACCAGACTATTATGTGTATCACCTGAATATGTACAAAGATCACTAAGAAGCCTGATTATCAGTTGCATTTGTCATCCTCCTCTACATACCACTCCATAATTTCCAATGCATCATACCAGATTGCTGCATTCCCCTCTGGATTTTCCAATTCTGTGTATCCTCTTGACTTCAGAAATGAAAGCACGCCTTCAAGTTCTGTTTTTCCCATAGGAATAGCATCACGAAGTTTTTTCGCATTGCTTCTTGTCAATAAGTGTTCCTCAGAGTTTGACTTTATCTTTTCTTTTCCGAAATACTTCATCCATTTCATCAATTGAACAATATCATAGCAACTGTTTTTCTCATTCATGTTCCAGTTATCCTTTTCAAATGGAACATAGTAGGGGCGGAAAATAAACCTTTTTCCATCAGCTATATAATGACTGTCACGGTACGTATCCAGTTCAGATGCCCGGATATTTGTACAAATCTGATAATCCAGGAAGTTTCCAATTTTATCATAGCTTCCATCTTTCCCTTTACATTCCGGTTGTTTCGCTTTTTTCTTTGCACTATCGCAGCATGCTTCTGCCACCTGGTACGCATCTGAAAAAGGAAAATGACTATTAAAAAATGCAATTCCACCACAAGCGGAAAAATCACCTTTTTTACTGATATTCTCCAGGAAAAATTTCACTGCCGGTATAGCAAGTTTTGCATTGCATACAAAAGTAATATCATCCCCTGCAACAATGATTTCTCTGTACAATTTGTGAGCTTTTGTATTTTTTATCCGCGGAGTCAAAAAATCCATGTATTCTTTCATTTCATCCACTGTCTGACGAAAAGTCCCAGAAATAGTCAACGATAATTTCCGCATTTTTGTAATTGCATCTTCATATCCATTAATGTCCTTCATCGTATTCCGAATCAGGTTTCCCATGCTGTTTCCATCAATATGAAACACTGCCAGGGTACTGCTATCTCCTTTTTCTGTGACCATGTTGTCAAAAAATTTCTCATCTTCCAGCTTAGGAAATGCAGCTCTTTTCAGGCTTGCCTCTGTAGAATAATAGTTGCCTTTCGTATCCTTATTCGTTATCGGGTAGCCAGTAATCGTATCCACAGCCATAAATGGCATTGCACCAACAGGCATATTCAACGGCATGCTTGCCTTAATCTCACGCATCTTGCTATTAATTGCGTCGTAATCATTTCTGTAATCCTCTGTTTTTGGAACCACTGCTACTGCTAAGTTCAGTGAATAGGTTCTATCCAACAGATATTTCGCCAGAAATTGGTTTACTTTCTCACATTCTCTTCCATGCCGAAACAATACATAAGCATTTCCCCCACCAATAAACATAATCTGCATTTCAATTTCCTGGTTCTCCAGAAATGCCTTTGGATCATCGTTCTTCCAATCCATCATATAGGTGGACATTTTTTTCTCCTGTATGTTCACATATTCCTGCAGTCCTTCTGTGATAATTTTTTCTACCAGCACAGAGGCACCTACAATTTCTTTTGCTGCATTGCTTTTAAAAATGTAACTTTGAATACCTCGCACATCATACATTGCCAAAACCTGCTGTTCCCGTAATTCTGCTTTCATAGCTTTCCTCCTGATTTCACTAGTATTCCCGAAATCCCTGAAAAACAAATATTGTCTCTTTTTGTACAGTTCCATTTTTTTCCACATGTTCTATGGCTTTGCGTTCTGAACAGCTTGCTAACACCTTAATGCCTTTTGCTTTCAACTTTTGAACGATCCGAAAACAGACTACAAACTCGCCCATGCACATAACGGCCGTCGGCTCCAATGCCAGTATATCTCTTGTTATCTGCTCTGCCAGCTTTTCCAGACCGGAATCTGTCAGATCACATGCCACTGCCGGAAAAGGTATATCTACTATCTCTCCATATTTTTCTGCTGCCTCTTTTTGCATAATCGACCACAGCTTCGAGGGATGGTTCGAACAATTCACAAATTTCTTCATTTTTCTCTACCCTATCAATAAAAAGTAAACCAAAACAGTTTTAATAAGCATACTTCATTTTCCCTATCATTTCAATGTTTTTCGTTTAATTTTCAGTTCTTTTCCATCGTATATTTATCTCTTGTTGTACATTTGCGACAAATATGGTAGAATTTTATAAACATTTCATTCTGGAGGTAATGATCATATGGAAATAAATACTCTTTTATCAAACTTCGAAAAACAACTACATATTTCAGAACATGAGAAAACTATTCTCACTGGTTTTTTACGTTTTCTTGTCAATCGCTGCAATTCACAAAATGTAATTATTCCTTATGGTCTGCTTATACAATATGATGAGGACAGTTCGTATCAGACTTTTCTGAGTATTTTGGAATCTGTCCTTCCACAACTTAATGCCCAAAACAAATATCTGCTTAAACATGCCACAGAAAAAAATTTATCTCAGATAACACTAAAAGAGCATTTTAAAACTCCGGAAGAAATCTTGGTACTTACAGACTGCGAAGATGAGGGCTCCCTGGAATCTATCATTTCGCAATTTGAATCTACACCTGATATTATCAAGATTGTATGTGCCTCTACTCATGTAATAGAAAATCGCATTCGTTCCAATGAGCACTTCTTTTACCGTGTTCTGGCCCGCCATATTCATCTTGAAAAACTACATTCCGAAGAAATCACCTACCACTTTCTTAATCTTTTCAAACAAAAAGGTTACACAGCTGCTCCGGACTTTTCAGATGAATTAGCATATTATATTGAATCCATATACGAAACTGCAGACTTAAAGGATTCTGAATTTGTGCATGATTTAATGCGACGAATCGAATTGCAGATGGAAGAATCCAATGGAATAAGCGCGTACAAACAAGGGATTCCTGTTGATATCTCTTTTATTCCTTACTCTAAAAGAGTATTATCACGAAAACAAGAAGAAATATATCTTCCCAGCACCTCTGATCAGCCACAAACGTCTCCAATTGAAGATACGAAAAAAATAACGCCAGATTTCGAGGAAAATGAATCAGAAAACCATATCCAGACTCACCAGTTTGTTTCTGAATATCCTCATACAAATGTACTCTTGCTGGCGCTAAGTACATTTCCCGGTAAAATGAAAAAGAACAAATTTGAGTATAACTTCAATGGATATCAAGGAACCGTTATCGGTCGCTATCAGCTGGATCCTATTCCTAAAATGCTGGATGAATTACTTGCTAAAAGCAATGAAAATCTTGATAAAATTATCATGCTTTGTACTGATAAGACTCTTAAAGAAACAAGTATCACAACTCCTGAGAATCGTATTATAAATATCTCACCGCTTGAATATTTCAAGAATCAAATTCGCAATTATATGAATCCTGATTTAAATGATGACCAGCGCTTCACCCCGATAACAGTTTCCCTGGCCTCCCCTTATGACGGAATCCAACAGGTTATTGACACGCTGCGCGGTATAAAGAATCCAGTCTTATATCTTGACACTCATGGTGGCATTCGCGGCATACAACGTATTATGGAAGCAACCATCTCTCTTTTGAAAATAGAAAATATCCATGTCAAAGAAGCATTTAGTGTAGAGTTTTCTGAAAAAAGCCAGAAAAGTATTATTACCTCTGAAACAGAAAATCTAAAAATTTTTGACTTCGTTTCAGGTATCAACGAATTTATTTCCAGTGGAAGAGCTAACACTCTGATGAACTATTCCGCTTCTCATTCTCAAATGGATGCTTCCGAACAGGCTTTTATAAATGCAATTCAGAATGTTGCCAATGGTATTCAGTGGTGTTGTATTCCAGAATTTGAAAGTGGTTTAAAAAATCTTCAAACATTTTTTTCTAAAAATGCTACGGCTAAAACAACCGAATTAAATACTTCATATCTGGAAATTTATAAAACGGATATACAAAAAGATTATAAAAAACTTGTAACCCAACATAACGTAGCTGATGAAATAAACTGGTGCAAAGAAAAAGGGTTTTATCAGCAGGCATTAACACTGATTGAATCCAGAGTTTCTTCGTTACTTATCGAGGATTGGAAAGTCTTAAAAATAAATCCCAGTTACACTCCTGTCCGAAAAGGTAAGACCATCTGCTACAAAGTTTCGGAAGAATTTACCTCCACCACAGTAAATGATCTTTTCAATGCTTTTGTCTACCGCATTACAACAGATATTTTAAGCAATAATACAACGGGACTTTTTTTAACCCGCTCTAAATTTAATCAGTTAACCGACCATGATTATAAGCATTTTTTAAGTGCGCTCCAGACAGCACCACGTTTTTCAACTTCACCTGTTGCTATAAATAATTATTTAAAGGCTGCCTTAAAACGCCCAACAGTATCCTTAAAAAGCAAAACACAACAAGCTTTTAGAAACGTTAATGTACCGGAATGTATCATTGTTTCCGACTCCACTGACAAAACGGTTTTATTCCAACTGCTCATCTTACATAAAACCTTGAAAGATGTGAGAAACACCATGAATCATGCTTCCTCTGAATTAAACTACAAATTAAATGCTATCGTCCTTGCATTAAAATATTATATGATATGGTTGAAACAACTTAATCCAAACCAGAATTAATTTATTCTCTCCAATTCCATATGTTCAGCCTTTCTCACTTTTACAGGAATGCCGCATTCCATATGCGGCATTCCTATGATGTAAATTTCAAGGCTATTCATCTGCAAGCGACTCAAACAGCTCATCAAATATTCTCTCCAATTCAGCATCCAGTTCCGCATCCCTTTCTTCATCCTTTTCTTCTCCATAACTTTTCTCTTCTATATATTCATTTTTTTCAACATCCTCGGAATTTTGTAATATACTACGAAGAGACTCTGCAAACTGTTCTGGTTTCATATTCTCCATCTCCTTTCCATTTTTAAATCTGGTCAAGCATTTTCCGCAATTCATTTTTACTACGTTTTCTATGATACCTGGATCGTACTTCTATACTCATAGTTGGTTTTACCCAAATATCCCCTCTTGCCAGAGCTTCTTTTCTCTGAAGTCCGGAATTTGCCTTATATTCTCTTATTTTTTCTTTTTTTTCCATAGATTTCATCTTACCTTCTCTGCTCCTTCATAATTTTTTGTTTTCCATTGGTTATTTCCTGATAAAACGCATCTTCCAAAATATTATAACGTTTCGTAATTATGGGTTTTTGACCTCTGCGAAATACAATTTCCTGTCCGACAGGCATATAAAGTACCTCTTCTAACGGTACATTTAGTCTTAAACTGATGTTCTTAGCGGTATCATAGTTATTTCCTCCCATAAAAATATACGTATCACAGTTATCCAAAATTTCTATACACCCACAATGTTCATACATCTTTTCCAACTGGGCTTCCGATTGAAGCAATAAGGAAAAGCTTAATCCTTTTTCCCGACAAATAGACAGCTTTTCGGGCATCTCTGCAACTCTGGCTCCTGTAGCAAAATCGTCAAACGTAATATGAATCGGAATCGGCAAAACTCCAGTTGGTTGCTCATCCGCAATACAAAACAGCTCCGTAATTGCCTGTGCAACAAAAATATTTGCAAGACTATGTAATGATTTTTTTACCGGACTTGTCGTTATAAATAAAATAGATTTCGTGTCTGTCATCTTTACAAAATCTACTGTCTTTTTTCTTTTTATACCTTGACGAACACTTGACGTAAACGCTTTCAAAGTAGGATTCATAGATACATAGATGCTTTTCGCTGTTTTAGGTGCTGCTTCCTTAAATGTTTTCCAACAACTTATAGCATAGCAATCTGGTGCTGCCTGTTCAATCCTATCAAACTTGGAATCCAGCGAAGTTCTGATACTACATCCATTTTCTTCAAATTTCAGCTTATAATGAATATCTAACACATCTGCAAATGTCGGTTTAATCTTTGTCATAAGTGCCAGTCCAATCTCAGCTCCAAGCAAAGCCTCTGAAGCCTCATCCCAAAAAGGATCTGCATTCGATTTTAGTTTTCTTTCATCTGCCAGCACAATTGCTCTGGCTAAATTTGAAATATCTTCCTCACTTTTAATATAAGCAAGAGGATCATAAGCACAATTTCCCATTTCCGGATCTGCAAAATTCAAATCATAGACTGTAAATCCTGCATTTTTATATAAAGGTATATATTTATTTGCAATTCTTCTTTTTGTCAAAATAACAATTCGGTTTAACGGAGAAGTCGCCTTAAGAGTTTCCATCAATTCCGGTTCCACAAAAGAAACTGTTTTTCCGCTTCCTGCTCCACCCACTACTGACACATTTCTATTAATTCCAGTTTTGTGCGGATCGGAGCTGAATATACAATTTTCACCTAAAATTACTTTTTCACTGTTCATCAGTTTTCCTCCATCATTTTAGCAAAATCCACAACTGCATCTGCAAGCCCAAATTCAATACTTTCTGTTGGGCTAAAATAATGATCATAGCTACTTGCATTCTCTATTTCTTCTAAGCTTTTTCCAGTATGTTTTGCAAGAATTCCATTTACTTTATTTTTGGTTTCCAACAGACTTTCCGATATTGATTTAATTGACGAACTGCTTCCTCCAACACAGTTCTCCAACGACGGTTCATGAAGCATCAGTTCTCCATTCGGTAACATATAACGTCCGTATTTCCCTGATGCAAATAATACTGCCGCCATAGAATAACAGCTTCCAACACAAAACATTCGAATTGGTGCTTTACTTGTCTGTACAATATCATACAGTAACATTCCGGCACTTACCTCTCCTCCTGGAGAACATATTAAAAGATCAATATTCTTCTCCTTACTTTCGCCATTCAAAATCATTATTTTTTTTGCAAAATCGCAAGCTGTTTCTAAAGTTAATTTTCCCTCAAGCCAAACTTTTCTCTGCATTAATAATTTTGACTCCATGGACACCTGATTAATTCCATTTGAACTCTTTACTAATATATTCACCACTCATACCCTCCTCTAAACAGAAGCTTTCTTTACCTGTTTCTTAAGTACAAACCAAGTATAATAAATATCTTTTTCATAGTCAGTTCTGCATCATAAAAAAAAGTTATAAAAAAGAATCCTTAGAACTGTCTCATTGCCTAATTCTAAGGATTCTTTTATTAATGTTCTTCTCTAACTGCATTTCCTCGTTCATGTAACAGACTCAGCTGTTTTTCCAGTCTTTTTTCTATTTCTTTTGCAATTTTATTATTCTCCCTCTCAACAAAATGTATTTTTGAACCATATCCCATTAACCTGACTACCAGTTCTAACTCTTCATCTTCCTGATAAAATATTGTTAATGTATATAATTCTGTTTCATTATCATATAGGCAATATTTTCTCCAAGGAGAAAATTCTGTTAGTATTTTATCAACTATGTTCTGAACATCATAAAATTCTATCTTCACTGAATGTTCTGTGTTTTTTCTATGTTTCTTATAGGCTTCCAGGTTTTTTGAATAATCATATTTCTTTTCAGTAATCTCCATAGAATTGATTTGCGAAAGATTAAAGTAGTAATATAATTCATCTTCACAGGACTGTGCGCATAGCTGAAATTTACTATTTCTCTTAGAAAATTCCAAAACCAATGGTTTAAATTTTCCTCTTATTACCTTTCCATTTTCAGTTGTGTACTTTAAATCAAGTTGTCTTTCTCTTTGAATTCCATTTATAACAATATTTACATATTGTTGTTCTATTTTCTCTGATTGTGGTGAAATAAGATAACGATCATAATATACAATCTTATCCATAGGCAATTTTTCTATATTGGGTACTTCATTATTAAGCATTTGCTGTATTTTCCATATTTCTTCTTCATATAAAAAGCAACGCATTTTTGAATCGTCCAGAATCGTTTTCAGCCATTGTATTTCTAACCTTGTCAAAGGCAGAATATCTCTGTAGAAATCAAGATTTGGCTCACATGAGTATTTAAATTTAGTATAATACATACCTTTTTTCTTTTCTCGTTTGCCAAAAGAATTATTAGCAATCTGCCACTTAATTTCCTCTCCAGACATTCGGCCAGTCTCAAATCCCATCCGTTTTCTATGGTCTTCCCGGCTTCTTTTGATTATTTTCTTTAACTCGACTTCAGATATATATTCTCCATGTTTCCCACATCCCTGTAAAATAACATCTGCAAGAATATAATAATAAGCGCTAAAAATTTCATTAAACAGTTCTTCATGTTTCCTGCTCTTCTCTCCGCCTTTCAAAGCAATTCTCTCTTCCTCTACTTTGATACTTTTCTCAGGCTGAGCTTGCTCAATTCTTTTTAATTTTCTAAATGATCGTTTGATTTCATCAATATCCTTTTCTAAAGAAAGCATATCCTGATCAATTCCCTCTATCATTTTTATTCTTGAATACAGAGATCTTAACCATGGATTCATTTCCTTTCTGTCCGCAACCTTGGCAATAAAGTCTAGCTCCCCCTTTTCTTCATGTACTTTCACACCATTTCTTCTCGATTCCCTTAAAAGCCTTTTTCTTATGTAGTATTCAGTTTTAGGATCATATTCTACTTTTAGTCTTATCATCCCAGGAACAACAGGGACTTTTACATTACCCTCCAATTTTTCAGCAATAGATACGCCCCAGGAGTATTTTAAAGCCTGTTTTGCATTTTTTATATCGTTTGCAACATTCTCTTTCGTTAATTCTTTTGTTTCCAATGCTTCCAGAACGTTTTCTTCTTCATAAAAAATAATCTCTTCCATGAATTCTAGTTTTAAACTTATGCAGCATCTCTTCAATGGATTATAAAATACAAGATATTCTCTTCCACTTTCAGAACTAAGTCTAAGTTCCAGAGGCTTCCCTAGCAGTATTGTTTCACTATTTCTGATTCCATGCTTATATCTTATCTTACACCACTTGTTGTTTTCAATTGCATATAATAAATCAATCAGATTAAAATCATTTAATGCTGTCATAAAATATTCATGTCTGAATCTGAATGGAGAATCGACCTCTTTTCCTAATCTGTCGAGGAGATAGGTTCCACATATCCCGAGTATATAATATCTGGAATAAAAATCCAATGCATTTCTAAACCTATTTTCAAAGTCTGGATTAAGTAACTTTCCCTTCTTTATTATTTTTCCAATAGTAAGCTCACACAATTTCCATCTGTTTTCTTTTAATCTATTTCCTGGACAGTTCTTTATGATTTCCATTTCTTCCCAAACAAAAAGCCTGGAATTAATTCCATTATTATCCCCCGAAAAAAGACTCGTTTTTCGGGGGTAAAAGCACTGAAGCTGTGCCGAAGTTAATGGTCTTTTATCACATTTATCGTCAAATAGTTCATGCAGTCTCTCGACTAAATAATTGACAATATTCTGGCAGTATAATTTTTCATATGCGTCAAGTTTTCCATTGTCGGCAATAATTTTATTAACTATATCAGCTTCATCCAATCCCGAACCAGTTATACTTTCCTCTTTTTTGTTACGAGTTCCTTTTATTTGAAATGTTCTTTTTTTTTCTTTCACTTTATATTCGATGTGAATATCTGAATGCTCATTTATGAACTTCCAGTATCGAAAAAGTGTGTTTACAAAGCCAATATCTTTTTTCGATATAGCTAGCTGTTCCCCATTGCTTGCTTTCAGGAAATATTTTTTCTTGGAACTATCCATTTCCATACAAACATTATATTCCTGATTCTCTTTTATAAAATTTATGTATTGATAATAGCTCCGTTTTTGAGCTTCATATAACAAATTAATATCAAAACATTGATTGTTCGATAGATTTTCCACCTCATTGATTTCGATTTTATGGGATAACGCAAATATTATATTAAAAAACACCATTGGATCGCTATGATTGAATTTACAGAAACGAAAAAAACGATGAAATGGATTTTCTGACATATCTAAAGCAGCTTGAGTCCTATACACTGATTCTGCCTTTTCCATGTCATCAGACCATTTCATATAATCTACCAGTATGTTATTTATGCGTTTCCAATCTGCCAGTAAAGTCTGACGACTACTCTTCTCTGAAAATGTCAGATTTTTAAATCCATAACTATAATAATCTCTCATCATATCCTTAAAACTTTCATCGAATTTTAAGGCTGTAATAAGCTCCTCATGCGTACCCATATTATCCCTCCTCATGCACAAAGGCAAAGCACTGCCATACAATTTAATTTCAGTATAACAGCCCTTTGCCTAAGTAGCAATCCAAGTTTTCTTTATCTAATTGATATTTACTGAATCATCAGATCAATTATTTGTGCATAATCTTTCAGCAATACTTGAACTCATATCGATTAGTTTTACTGTTCTGTTTGATGGTGCCACACTTTCATCAAGTGTCCCATCTTCATTCCTGTCCGAAATATAAAACTCAGAACTATAGCCTAATCCAATTACATGAATTCTTTCTTCATTAATTCCTTCTTTCATTAACAGATTCTTAACTGTTTCCCCCCTTCTTTCACTAAAATCTTTACAGGAATCAGCTTCTCCCGCACTAGTTGTAGTCCCGGCAATGAGTACATTAAAATCCGGATTATCATTCATATAATCAATTACATATGTCAACGCCAGTTTAGCAGATGCTTCATCTGCCAACTCTGTAGAATCCGGTTTAAATGCAATTGATTCATCAGAAAAAGATATTACATCCCCCTCAGCAAATACTTCGGCTACACTACTGTCTGACTCTAAACTTTCACTTTCCACAATTCTTTCCTGTAATAAGGAAATCATGTTTTCTGTCTGCATTGCACTCACAGGTTGATCAAAATGATAGCTTTCATCCAATGGTATATTCTCTTTAAAAGTTACACTTTTGGCTCCCATCCCCTTAAAAAGCTCTTCGTAAAACTGCTTCAATTTAGTTTTTTCATTATCGGATAATTCGCCTTGATCCTGTCCACTCACATCCCCACAACAGTACCAGACTATATCAGTTCCGGACATATCCCAGCTGATATTTTCTCTCATTTTTTCCAGAGATGTTTCAATATCCACGTTACTTATAGAAGTATTTATCATATTAATCATACCTGTCGTTGAAATTCCTGACATATACAAAACCAGCGTGTCTTTTTCATTTTCTTTGTGATTTGCATGTAAAGTACGAAGTCCCAGAGTTATTGCTGCCTCAATGTCTACTTGCGGATTTTGGGGGACTGCATTATCTATCTGCTGATTGATGTCTGCCTGAATTGATTTTCTGACATTCCTCAGCATTTTTTTCGTATATCCTTTATCGCTGAAATCAGGAATCTCTCCCTGACTGATTATCTCAGGATTTCCGGATGCCAGAATGCACGTATAGGTAGAACCAGGTGCTTGTGAAAGACTGGATATTTCCTCTATATTTTCAGCCTTAATAACAGGATTATTATTGGCAATTCCCAGTACGCTGGAAACATTATATGCATTTTTCGTATCTTGCAGCTCATTTTTTTTGCATCCTGTAGCAAAACATAAAACAATAGTTAATAAAACTAATCCATTTAACTTTTTCATAATCACATTGCCTCCTTCATTTTTACACTGAATGGTACTGTTGACCGTGCATCTTCTGTTTTTTCCTGCTTAAAAAGATCTCTTGCAGATTCACTAACAAAATCTGTATACGCAGCATCTTTCTGATGTAAAGCCAAAAGTTTGCGTACATACAATTTTAATCCTTTTTTTAAAGCTTCCAGATTTGCTTCTGCCGCAATTCTTTTTTCCTTATCATATATTCCAGGATCATTCGCATGCTCAAGTGCTTCCAGTTCCATTACAATCGGTTCATATTCTAGAACATCTTTACGCAAAGAGCTCTCAAGTTTTCTTCTTTGCTTAACCAAATGAGCATTTTCATCTACGCTAAAAAGTAAGGAAATTAATCCGGTACAACTGGTAATCGCAGAAGTTGCCACTGTTGCTGCATATTCTGCCAGAGAATACGTCTCCTTTCCAATAAATTCTCCAGCCGCATTAATAGTTCCATATGTAACATTCATAGATCCCCATTTTATAAATACACAGGCAAATGCACTAATCAGAAACATTATGCTAAGTCCCGCAACTGCAGTATAATATAATCCCTTGCTCATATATTTTTCTTTTCTATGGGATAGAATTGTTCCCAGACAGAACATACTTCCATCACTAAGGACAGAAAGGCCAAGCACTGTTACAAGCAGCAAAAATCCATCAGATAGAATAATTCCTTCCAGGAAACTATAGTTCAATAAACTATCCACAACAACGGCAATTAGTGTTATAATTACTCCCAATTGTAAATGCCATTTTCCCAGTTTTAATTCATATTGGGCATTTAAATCCTGAAGTGGTTCTATCACCTTTCTCTTCTTTTCTATTTCTTTTTCAAGAATAGCCTTTCTCTGATTCAAAGTATTTTTTCGAACTGCAATTGCAGATTTGATATGTTCTGTCTGAAGATGATGTCTTGCTACATCATACTGATGTTTACTTTCCACATGCGCGATTTGCCCATCTAAAAATGCATCAAATGTTTCTCCCATCGTAAAGCTGTCACTTGTCTGAATTAACTCTTCTAGCTTTTCAGCACATGCCGTGTAACATCCGGCAATAAATGAATCTGAGTTCAGACAATACTCTCCTGTTATATATCCGTCAAGATTCAACCCATACTTTGGAAGACTTGCCGGGACATAGTTTTCTTCTAATACAAATCCCATAGTTTCTTTCTTTTTCTTAAACATAAAGCATTTCCTCCTTGCACAGTATGTCAGATATTTTTTCAGCAGCCTTTTTATGTTCTTCCTTATACTTTTTCATTTGTAACAAGCAGTCAATTTGTGGGATATAATTTTCATATACTGGATTTAATATTGCGCCGTGACAATAAGAACACAGACTTGCTTTAAGAGCTTCTGCAACTGATATCATGTTTTTTTCTGTAACACTTTCTTTTGCTGCTATGTCATTCTCTATCTCAATTAACCGTTGAATGATAATCCTTTTTCTGTCAATTAATTCATTATACTTGTCGTATTTCTGCCTGGTATTTTCGTTTTCCTTTTCTTCCTCTCGTGCTTCTTTCCGAAGCTGTTGGGCTTCTGTTATTGTTGCTGGAATTTTTTTCTTTGCACAATTATAAAAAACAACCTCTTTTTTACCATTTATTCTATTCTCAATCTCCCATAACTCTTGGATGATACATTCTGCCTCAGTTCTAATCTCTTGCATTTCATTTTCCAGGCTCATAAGATTTTTTTCCAAGAACTCGTTATACTGGAATATCTTATCATGCACATATGCTGAATTTAATACATTCTTTTCCGAATCAAGAACAGCACCTTTAAAACGTCCATCCAAAAAGCCGTGCACAAATAGAAGAATTCGAGGTGTATATAGACCTCTCATCTTAACTTTTTTTATTTCTGTTTTTTTCTTTTTCATTCTAATCTCCTCCTCAATATTCCTGGTTGTTTCCTTACTTTCGATATATCAAAAAGTTCCTAAACTAATCCTCCATTGACATTTCATCGATCATACCAGTATCACAACTTAGGCCACCCTCTATACTCTCTCCTTCAGCAAAACTTTCTTCTATCTCTCCAGGCTCCAGCATTTCTCCTTTTTCTTCATTTCCTTCCAGATTTTCGTCTTGTATCTCAGTGTCAAGATTCATTGCAACATAATCATATGTTTGAAGGATCTGATTAACAAATGGCTGCTGCTCCTGCATTTCGGCATCTACATTTAATATGTGCTCTCTATCTGACTGAATCTGTCGAACTCCTTCCTCTCCAGCTTGTCGAGCTGCAACTTCTGCTGGATGATAGAAATATCCGTTTGGATCTTTTTCATAATCTGGTATTGGTGAATTTCGTATTTTCAAATCTTCCGGAGTATACTCGCTTTTCAATTCCGTAAGAAACTGAGCCTGCCAGTCTCTTGTATGTGATCCCTCATGAAATACCGTATCAACGTGTTCCATAAAGTTCGGGTTATTTAGTTCGTTACTATTAACTGCTATTTTCAGCCCCTGCTGATATCCCCAATCTCCTTTCTCCATATTTTCTCCTACAACCTCACAAGCTAAACGATGTTGTTCCATTGCATTTTTGTTCTCAATTGCCTGCAAATCCTGAAGTTTTTCACTATCCTGCATCTTTCCCCAGGCTGCTGAATTTAAATTTCTAACAGCAATTTCATATCTTCTATTAATCAAATCACGTTCCTCTAACGTCATAACGCCCTCCTATTAATCTGTGATACAGAATTATTCAGTTACTTCAAACTGACGTTGCTTTCTTACATATCCATTCCACTATCTATTCCACCATCAATTTCATCACATAAACCACCTTCAATGCCTCCACTTACTCCGGTATCAATTGCTCCTTCGATACTGGCTCTTTCTCCATTATTGGTTCCATTCTCAATTCCTTCCTGTATATTTCCCGGTTCAGATAATATATCTCCATCTCTATCAAAACCAGTTGTATGTGCAATTTCCTGTTGGGTATCGCCACGTGTATACTGTCCATTTTCATTCTGTATAGTATGATTTGTAGATATTTCATAAAGATTGTCCTTAACAGACTGATCTACTTTAATTGAATTAAGAAATTCTTCTCTTCCCATATTTTTCTCCTTTTTTTCTTTCAAAATAGTGTCATGGTAAATATGAATACTAATAAATTCATATTTATCAAACATGTTCCAGCTTCTCTACAAGTTCGTTTAACTTCTTTCTCCTTATATTGCTAAATGTCACCTTCGTTGGCGTATGTGAATTTGCATTGTATCTCACAGGAATTGACCATTTACACCAAAACAGAGTGTATTTAATATCACACATATCCAAATGCACAATTTCTGACAATGGATACAATTCCACTGTTCCAAATAAAGGTGGAAAAGCCTTTTTTACAATCAAACACTTTTTAATATCTGAGTAAGCATATCTTTCTAATGGATGAAAAATATTCCAGGCTTTCCATTCCTTTTTACGTACAGTTCTGATTTCTCTTCTTTTTTCAAAAGATTTATCTCTGTCATAAAATAAAGAAACAAGCTTATTTTTTAAATTTCCAAAATCTCTATCACATCCGAAAAAGTAATACAAAAATCCAGCGCCAAGAATCAGCAATAAAAACGGGATTGCTTCAACAAAGCCTCGGAAACACATTGCGGACAAGAGCACCGTTGTAGCGACCAGCGTAATCTTATTCGTATTTTCATCCAGAAACAGAAATGTCATTACAAGTGACACAAGCATTAAAATCCCCCCAAAGAATGTGTCATCTCCATTGCCAGATATGACAATATACATAAGACAGAAAATTCCTACTCCTTTAAAAAATGTTTTAATTTTCTCGAAGATATCCATCTCATCTTCCCCCTTCTCTTTTATATGCCTAATCATACCCCCTCTCTGTTTTTACTGCCAAAGTGCATCCGAAAATTTTGTTATTTCTAAAAATGTAAATGTAAATTGCTCCTGCCAACAAACCTGCCACAAAAGCAAGATATATTATATTGCTTCAGATGCAGATAAGTCTTATCAGAATCTACTTGTATCATGCAGACAGGGAATTAACCAATCTCCTACAGATATTGCTCTCCTTGATGATCTGATTTCTCCTCTGCTTGCCCAAGGACAATCTCTGGCACATATTTATGCCTTTCATAAACATGAAATCATTTGTTCAAGGAAAACACTTTATAACTACATTAATCAGGGTATTTTTGCAGCGAAAAATATTAATTTACAACACAAAAGTCCATTACAAATGCAAACCAAGAAAAACTGATTAATCCTGCCATTCCTGTTGTTGAACTTGCTTTAACTCTCTCATTTCTCAGAAAAAATACCGTCTTATCACTTTTCTTCAAAAGATAAAACGGTATTCATCGTATTAGATAATTATTCTATTTAAGTTCTCTTACATAATCCCAATGGCTATTGTATTAAACGATATGTAGTGTACAATTCAAAAATTATTTTAAACACATTTTTTAATATGTAATAAAGTTTCAAGTTCTCATAGGTATGGTACAACATGTTTCACTTTAGCTGTATTAATCGGTTCGCCAAATTTGTTTCAATTCCTCATAGGTAAGGTACAACGAAGATGCTATGAGAAGATTTGCAGAGGCAATGGTTGCTTTGTTTCAATTCCTCATAGGTAAGGTACAACATATGGCAAGAAAATTGACAAAAGCAGAAAAAGACTTGTTTCAATTCCTCATAGGTAAGGTACAACTGAAAGAAACAAGGAAGAAAGCTGTTAAGCGGTTGGTTATAAGTTTCAATTCCTCATAGGTAAGGTACAACGTCAGCATTTGCGCCATTTATGAATTTTATTATTACAGATTCTTCCAATTTTTGCAAGTTTTTTCGCCCAAAAGTCGGTCCATCTTTTTTTATAGAATGCCGTTTTTTATTGATTTTACGGCATTTCTGTAGAATCTAATTTTTGCTCTAAAGATCGACCGACTTTTTATATCCCCAAAACAGCATCATAAAAGTATATTGACCCATCCATTGACAATTCCGCAAAGTAATTTCATCTGTATTCCAGTATCAGTAAATGATTGCTGGAATCTAGAAATGCACAAAAAAGAATCGCAATTTTCCTGTCTTTCCCTTATAATAATGCTGATAATAAAATGCTTTATCAAACAAGTAGCATTTAAAAAGCACTTGAAAAACAGGAGAAAACGAAATGAGTAACCGAATTGAGATAACAGATTTCACTGCCCCAGAGCTGGATGTTTACGCCAGAATCCCGGAGGTGCAGCTTCTACGATTCTATGAGCCCAAACCAGGACTTTTTATCGCAGAAAGCCCAAAGGTAATCCAACGCGCGGCCAATGCCGGATATCAGCCGATCTCTTTTTTAGTTCAATACAAGGATCTGGAAAAAGAAGGAAAAGAATTGTTACAAAGGTTCCCGGGAATTCCGGTTTATACAGCAGATTATGAGGTACTTGTAAAGCTTACAGGCTTCGCACTTACCCGGGGAATGCTTTGTGCCATGACTCGCCGGGACCTTCCCTCTGTGGAAGATATCTGCAAAAATGCCCGCCGTATCGCCATTCTGGAAAATGTAGTGAACCCAACCAATATCGGAGCCATTTTTCGTTCAGCTGCCGCGCTTCATATGGATGCAGTTCTTCTCACCCCAGGCTGTTGTGATCCTCTTTACCGCAGAGCCACCCGGGTAAGTATGGGTACTGTTTTTCAGATTCCATGGACTTATTTTCATAAAAAAGTGTCCTGGCCGGAAGCTGGAATGGAGCAGCTTCGCTCTCTCGGATTTAAAACTGTAGCAATGGCTCTTCGGGACGATTCCATCAGCATTGACGCCCCAGCCCTTCAAGCCGAAGAAAAACTGGCGATTATCCTTGGAGCTGAAGGAGACGGACTGGTGGATGCAACCATCACCAGCTGCGATTACACCGTAAAAATCCCCATGTCCCATGAAGTGGATTCCCTGAATGTAGCTGCCGCAAGTGCTGTGGCTTTCTGGGAACTTGGAAAAAGGTGAGGGAATGCTTCCTCACCTTTTCCAGAGCGTGTTTAAACAGGTTCTAAGACTCCAGCATTTTCACCAGACATTCCTTTTTATAAAATGAGATTCCATAACAAAAGATATCTTTATACCTGTCCTTATAATCCTCTGCATACTTTCTCTCTTTCATCTGCGCCAGTGCTTTATCACAATCTTTATTTAACTGTTTCATGCTTTGCGAATATTTTACTTCGAAAATCGCTACCTTTCCATTGGCTTTATCAATAATCACAAGATCTGGTCTTCCCAATCCATGCTCTTTGTTCGATTCAATCTGTTCACCAGCTCCCATAAAAATGCCTGTGAGAAACGCATGATAGAAGTCTTCTTTATAATCATGATAACTGATGGTATTCCACAGCAATAGATTCATTTCTCTGGTTATAATTTCTGGTTTTTGATTCCAGAGAGCCTGAAAAATCGCTGTTCGATTCCATTTTTTCACACTGTCAGCAAACCATTTCATTACCGTAGTTTCAAAAATTTCTCTTATTTCCGCATTTGGTATCTTTAATGCTTTGGTATCCGGTGAAAATGCAGTTTTCCCTTCTGAAATCCGCGCTTCTGTCAGATAACCAGTCATGTAAAGAATACTCCAAAGATTACTTTCGGATGAATGCAAATAATCATAAGTCAGGTTCTCATCAATATCCTGAAGAATATATCCACCAGAAAGCAATGTTTCCATTTTGTCCGTAATGCTATTGCCTGCAAAATCGATGAAAGAGCGGATAATTGCGTTGTCACTGGTATTTTTCCAATAACTGACTGGCTGCGCTTTGGGATTTCTCTGAAGTTCCCGCAAATAATTCATAACATCCCACGGGCAGTACACATCAATTTCTCCCATATGATATCCATCGTACCATTCCTTCATCTGCTTTGCATACTGCACTGTCCCTGTATCTTCCAGGATTTTGTTGACCTCCTGCTGGGTAAATCCGAAATATTCATTGAATCCGGTATTTGCAATCGTATCTGTAACAAAGTTATTTGTCCCTGTAAAAATGCTCTCTTTTGCAATCTGCAGACAGCCTGTGATAACAGCAAATTTCAATGAAGTATTATCTTTTAATGCAGTACTCATCATACCTCTGATAATTTCCAGCATTTGCTGGTAATATCCTTTGCTGCTGGCTTTTGCTATAGGAACGTCATATTCATCTATAAGCAAAATCATCTGCTTATGGTAATAATTCTCGAGCAGACGCATAAGCAGACTAAGAGATCTGATAACCAAAATTTTGCTTCCCTCACCAGATTTCAGAAGTTTAAAGCGCTTACGATCTTCTTCATCAATTTCTTCGCTTTCCAGCAAAAAACTGTATTTCTGATACAAATCAGAGATGGTAAATACCAGCTGGTCATACGCACTTGCAAAATCAAGTCCATCTATATCTTTAAATGTCAAAAAAATAGTAGGCCACTTATTCAACCATTTTTCACAAAGCTCGTGATTTCTTGAAATTTCAAGCCCTTCGAATAATTTCTGACTCTCATTTCGAACATTAAAGAAATAGTAGAGCATGCTCATGCCCAATGTTTTCCCAAATCGTCTCGGTCTGGTAATCAATGTTACTTTCGCTGCACCATCGGTTAGGAGTTCAGATATGAAACCGCTTTTATCAATATAATAGTTATTATTCTCACGTATCTCTTTAAAATCAGAGATACCTACTGGAATATTAGGATTTCCCATATGCCCTTCCTTCCTAAACAGATATTTTTTATATAAACATGATAACACAGCAGTATAGTTTCAGCAAATAAAAAAACGATAACCAAATGGTTACCGTCTCATTTACTGTACCTTCAAAACTACATACATGTTACATCCTAATGGAATCATTTTACCTCTG